>Ga0208375_1000028_pt1 | contig 268714 bp, 255 predicted proteins | sample RifOxyD1_FD_184038 | JGI IMG/M metagenome (GOLD analysis project Ga0208375, IMG submission 184038) | Soil microbial communities from Rifle, Colorado - Rifle Oxygen_injection D1 (SPAdes) | ecosystem: Environmental > Terrestrial > Deep subsurface > Rock core/Sediment | place: Rifle, Colorado... | reverse complement strand
TTTCTCTGGTTGAAAACAATAAGAAAGATCCGAGCATAAACTTTTTAAGAGGGGTTTCAAAATTACTTGATATACCCGTCATTCTTTTGATATGGGAAAAAATGGATTTGCCGAAAGGTAAAACTGACTCCGAGAAAAAAATTACTTCTCAGCTGGAAAAAATGCTGGGAGATGCTCAACAGTTATTTGCTCAAAGAGCACTAGGTGTAAAAAAATGAAAAAGAGGCAATTCTTAAAAATAAACACAGTTAAAGAACTTAGCTATCAGTTAGGCCTCCCCGAGGCTTTTTTAATAAGCACCGCAAATAATATTGATAACTGTTATAGAAAATTTACCGACAAAGATAAAAAAGGGAAAGAACGAACATTTTATGTAGCCAATGATAATTTAAAGAAAGTCCATCAAAAAATTAATAAATTGTTAGATGCATTAGACTATCCAATTAATATTCAAGGTGGAATTGCAGGAAGATCAATTGTCACTAATGCCTCTATTCATGTTGGTAAAAAGTATGTTGCAAATTACGATATAAAAAACTTTTTTCCAAGCGTGAATTATAAAATAGTTTACAGATCATTTGAAAAACAAAAATGTACACCAGAAGTTCGTCGAATGTTAACTCGATTTACTACTGCGGACGGATGTCTACCGCAAGGATTTGCTACGAGTCCGAAAGTATCCGGCTTGGTTTTATACAATTCAAATTTTAGAATCGAAACACTGCTTAAGCCTTATGATTTAGCTCATACATTCTGGATCGATGACTTAACGGTATCCGGCAATCGTCCTATAAAGAAATTTCAAAAGTTGTTTTATAAAATTTTTAAACAAGAAGGATTTTCTTTACATGATGACCCTAAAAAAGCGAGGATTACCGATTCGCAACATAGGCAGACATGTACAGGTTTAATTATCAATCAGGAGTTGAATCCTGAGAAGGGATTAAAAGATAAAGTTCGAAAAGAGTTATTTTTATGTAAAAAATTTGGTGTTAACAATTTTTTGAAAGAACATAATTCGCCATTTGATAAAGATAGATATTTAAGAAAATTGGCCGGTAATATAAGTTTTTTGTGCAGTGTTAATAAGAAAAACTTTATTTTTAAAGAACAGTTAAAATTAATCAAATAGATATGTCTGAATACTACAACCCAAATAGAGATGCCTCGTGGAATTACGGAGGAAAAAACTGGAAACTAAGTCGTTCAAAGATCGATCTGTTTTTAGAGTGCCCAAGATGTTTTTATATGGATAATAAACTCGGCGTGAAGCGAGTGCCCGGATTTCCTTTTTCTATAAACAGTGCAGTGGACTATCTTCTTAAGCAAGAGTTTGATTCTTATCGTGTAAAAAATGAACAACATCCCTTGCAAAAGGAATATGGCATAGATGCACGGCCGATGTCTCACGCCGAGCTTGATGAATGGAGGAGAAACTTTGGCGGTGTTAGATATCTACACGAGCCAACAGGATTTTTGGTAACCGGTGCGATTGATGATTTATGGATCAACGGAAAAGACGAATATATTGTCGTTGATTATAAAGCAACGGCCAAGGATGAAGCGGTAAAAGCTTTAGACAAGGAGTGGCAGGATGGCTATAAGCGACAAATGGAAGTCTACCAGTGGCTACTCAGGCAGAATGGGTTAAAAGTTTCTGATATCGGATACTTTGTTTATTGCACTGGCAAAATGGACCGACAAGCTTTTGATAAGCGAATTGATTTTGATGTAAATCTGATAGAGCACAAAGGCAATGATTCGTGGGTAGAAAAAACGCTATTTGAAATAAAGAAATGTTTAGACGGTGCGATGCCGCAATCCGGTCACGACTGTGATTATTGTGCCTATTGGAATTCTCGTCGGCAATTTGAGAAGTAAATTCATAGATAAATAATATGTTTAGAAATCAAGCATCAATATCAGATTACTACCGAGCCTTATTGAAACAGGTTCAGGATCAAATTCTTAAAGAAAAAGATGAGACCATTTTGCATTCAAATACTGACGAGTTGGTGGATTATTATTTTTCACACAATAGTTTCGAAACGATTGAGTTTGATTCTGGTCAGCCTCCGACCTTTGAGCATAAAAAAGAAGTTAGGAATGTGCCAGCTAATCGCAGAGAAGAATTTTACAGAAATGAAGGCGATCTAAGTTTTGAATATGAGAGTATTGTTATTACAATGCCAATTATTCCTAACGAAAATATTAAAACCATCCTCGAACTACAATCTTCCACATACTCGCTTAGCGGAGAGCCACAGGTAACTATAGGCCATAGTGCTCTATATTTTAATATCGATATCAAAGGTTATGGCTTTAAGTGGGATGATGATAAAGTCGCATCAGAAGTAAATGGAAATATTGAGTCAGTTAAAACATGGATTGGACGAAAAAATAATGATATTACCAGAGAAAACGCTCAACTTAAACCGGGTATTAAGACGTTTATTGAGCAACGAAAATCAAAGTTAAATGAAGATGGGCAAAGAATTAATTCTTTGATTCAAAAAATAAATATTCCACTTAAACAAAAAGAAAATGATGCAATAACCAGAATAAAATTAGATCCTAAACCATTAGTGCAGAAAGTTAAACCAAACCCTAAATTGCCGGAAGAATATGTTCTTGATCATTCAAAAGTTTTGGATGTTGTTTCGGTTATTGATAATCAAGGTCGTCAATTTGAGAAAACGCCGAAAACATATAAAACATTTGAAGAGGAGGGGTTGAGGGATGTTATTCTTGTCAGTTTAAATTCTCTTTTTGAAGGCAAGGCAACTGGAGAAACTTTTTCTAATAAAGGAAAAACAGATATTTATCTTAATATTGATAAAGGCAATGTTCTTATTTGCGAATGTAAGATTTGGGGAGGTCAAGCTCTTTATGGAAAAACAATCGACCAGTTGCTCGGATATTTAACTTGGAGGCAAAATTTTGGAATAATGATAACTTTTGTTAAACAAAAAAACTTTTCAAAAATATTAAATGAGGTGCAAGGTATAGTTACTCAACACGCAAGTTATAAATCGGGTTTTCAACAAATATCTACAACTCATTTTCTCTCCCATCATGCATTAAGCCAGGATGAATCAAAAAGCGTAGAGATTCACCATCTTTTTTATAATTTGTTTTGTGAATAATTATGCAAACCGAATCAAAACAACAAATTTTAGAACGCCGGAAAGAGATTGAACGGGAACTCGTGGATATGCTCAAAGAGACCAAGAGTGATTTTACTTTGGATCATATCCGAGATGTCATTTTTCACGAAGATGATAACGACGATATGATGAAAGTTGTGGCCATGTTCGATCGTGGCGGTGACGCTTCAGAATTGAGTAATGTTCTTGAATTGGTAACAGATGCTTGGAATTATTTTCCACATAAAATCCTTGGTGGTATTTCTCCAGCTGAAAAACTGTTGGAATATCAAAATAAAAAGAAGTAATTATGGCTGATGATAATAATCCAATAGAAAACGAAACAGAAGAAGCTCCGGACGAGGAAGTCGCCGAGCTTATGGAAGCTCACGATCTTGATAAGGACACGGCCGAGCGTGTGCAAGAGATCATGGAAGATTTAGGTGTGGACGAGGATGATGCCGTCGAAATCGAAGAAAGTCTTTAATTTTTATGATTCCATCAAAAAAGAAAATCGACGAGTTAAAGGAATTGGTCAAAAGAGATTTTGGTGTTGAATGGACGGATCAGGAAGCCTCGGATGAAGCATTTAACTTGCTTAACTTTTACGATGCTCTGGGGAGATTCGCTATGGAGGATATCCAGAAGTATATCGACACCGGTGGAGAACCGAGTTTTGCAGGACCGGACTATGATAAGTGGCTAGCAGAGCAGGCGGAAATCGTTAAAAAGATTCAGGCAGATCGGAAGGAAGTCTCTAAATCAAAAAAACGAAAAGGTTAAGCAAACATGACTCAGCGTAATTTGCTTAACTTTTCCGAAGTTAAGCAAATCGTTCTAGGCTCGCAAATTTCGTCAAACCGGTGGGCTATGTTTGCAAGAGGTGTCAAAGGTCTATTCGGGGTGCAAAGCTCGCCCCAAGGGCAGACACGGGGCAACAACGTTTTACTTTTTGGCTAGGAGGAGGTCGTAGTTGTAAAACTTGGCAACTTTCTTGATGTTATTCATTTTTTCGCGTAAAGTAACCATATACTCTTTATCCTCGAGCACTGTTATAAGACCCGACAGTGCCTGACCCCACAAGAACACCTCCCTCTGGGGAGGTGTTTTTTTAGGTTTTTTTTGGTATAATAATTTTATGAGTTGGAGTATTAAAACTCACTAAAATTTAGGTTATGAACATAGATCACTTGAGAAAATATAAATTTTTTATATGGGTTACCAGGCCATATTCCATATCTAGAGAATTTACATTTTTGCAACAATTTAACAAAGAGGGTCTCAAATGTTTTCTTCTAGTACCAGAAAGTAAATATATAGGTAATTATTATCTTGATGAGCATTCTTATAATATTGTTTTAAAAAAGGTGTATAAACGAATACTTAAATCTTCTGATTTGCATTTGAATGATTATGACAAAAAAGTTAAAGATCTCTTACAAAAATCAATGGATTTAGGTTCGTCAGCTGGTGTAGTGGCCGATCAGCAGTTATTAGAAAAGTACTATCAATATTTAGTAAGCACCAATAATTTTTTTGATTATATATTCTTACCATTTGCTTTAATACAATATACGGAGCCAGAATTAAAAAGAAAATTTGCTAATAATTTTGAAACTATTATAGCCCCAGAAAAAGCTACTAAGTATCAATTAATGGAGCAAATGCTTTTGACTGAATCATTAGAAAAAGTACAAAAAGAGTGGGGGTGGTTAAATGCTTATCATGTAGCTGAACCGTCTTATTCTATAGCGGAGCTAGAAAAAATTAAGACTGCTTTGGATAAAAATATAGTAGAAAAGTTATTTAGTAGTTTTTCAAAGAACAAAGTAGAATTTGATAAATTTATTAAACAAGTTAAAAATTCAGAAGACAAAGTAAAATGTATTTTGTTTCATCAATATGCATATTTGAGAAACGATAGAGTTGATATTTGGAAACGAGGGCTTTATTTAACAAGACCATTTTTTAAGTATTTACAATCAAAGTTTACCAATATATCTCTTAGGGCAGCTTCAAATTTGACTTACGAAGAAATAGAGAGAATTCTTTTGAATCAAAAAATACCCAAAGAATCAGAAATAAAAAAGAGAGATAGCGCTTTTATTTATTATTTTACAGATAGTATGCACATAGTAACAGATAAACAAGATATTATTGATATACAAAATATGTTTAAGCACAATGTATCTCCAGTGCAAGAGTTTACAGGAACCATAGCTAATGAGGGGATAGCTAAAGGGGCAGTAAAGATTGTTAATTCATATCAGGAGTTAGAAAAGGTAAATAGAGGGGATATTTTAGTTGCCAAAGTTACAGATCCCCGTTATACCCCTTATATGCGTATAGCATCAGCTATTATCACAGACGAGGGAGGAGTTTTATCACACGCTTCTATTACTAGCAGGGAACTCAATTTGCCCTGTATAGTTGGTACTAAGATAGCTAGCAAAGTATTAAAAGATGGCGATATGGTTGAAGTGGATGCTAATCATGGAATAGTTAGAAAATTATAGTTTAGTAACACGAATTAAAATTTTGACCAATCTAGGGTTCGGAATTCATCCCACAAGTGACCCCATCAGAAAGTAAGCTAATTTAAGCTTATTTTTTGATAAGGTATAGTTTATTATAGAATTAAAATATAAATTTTGCTATACTTTCTATGTAAATATGAAATTTATGAATAAAGAAAATCCCACACAAAATAATAGTAATGAAATATTTCTAACCAGGCACAGTGAGGCTGAATATAGGACCAATAGAGCCATTCTAGAAAATGATCCAGAAGGTTCGTTAGATCCAGAAGATCAAATTTCGCCCGATTTATCAGAAAAAGGGAAAAAACTTGCTAGGGAAAAAGCAGAAGAATTTTTTTCTAAATTAAATCACCAAGAAGATTCTTTGTTTTTTGTTTCTAGTAATCAGATAAGAGCTATTGAGACAGCTAATATTTATCGGGAGGTTGCTAAAGAGAAAGGATTTGAGATACTAAAACCAGAGCATACTAGGAGTGAATATTCAGAAGATATGAGTGGTGGAGATATAAGAGTTGTCCAAAGTTTATCATTGCAGGTTCCCAATATGATTATTCAACATGTATTTTCTAGGGAGGAAGCTTTAAAAGGAGTTGATTGGGATAAGGTTTCAGAGGAAACAAAAGAAAAATGGGATAGGGCTAGAAAAATTATTGAAGCCGATGATCATGGTTCATGGGGGGCTAATTATTATTATCATTCTGAAGAAATAAAAAAGATTTTTCCTGAATTAAAATCGGCTAAAGATTTAGATGAAGCACAGTTTAAGAACGTATTAAGGCTTGTTAAATTTGCCGATAAAAAGATAAAAGAGTCGGGATCAGAGAAAAAGATTAAAATTCTTGGTTTTGGACATGAAAACTATTTAGGTGTAGCATTGAACGAGTATTTTCAAGATCATGAAATCAAGAATTGTGAGACAGTCAGTTTTCAAGTTGATGAAGATAATATAAAGGCATCATTTAGGGGGCAGGAAAAAGATATAAGTTAATTATATTAATATTTTAGTCTTATGAAAAATAAAAATTGGAATTTTGTATATAGTGAAGGACATTCATTGCTTCTTAATGAAGTATTTTTTAATGCCTTTACTAATTTTCCCCAAATTCCTGGTATTTTTAAAACCATCCTTTATATAAATAGACACGGGGATCAGACTTGTTATGTACCCCCATCTGAAATGACTCGCGTGCGTCAACAAGGTAAAATCTTTTTTGACGTTAAGTATCGGGCACAATTTAAGAAAAATATAGCCAACCAAGCAGCAAAATTTAATTTATTTTGGCAAAAGTACAAAAAAACAAAGATTTTATTACTTAATAATGATCAGCTACTTTCTCTTTTTAAAGAATATATAGATAATTTAACATTAATGTGCGCTTATTATCAGGTTTCAGGCGGAAGGTCTTACCCATTATTGGAAGAATATGTTAAACAAGAAATGTATTCTTATTTTAATAAAAATGACGTACCTAAATATTATTCTTTAGTTTTAACATCTACAAAAATTGATTTATTGGAGCGCGAGGAAATAGCTTTACTTAAATTATCAGCAAAAAAAGCAATCAATTCAAAACAACTTATTGATCATGCTATTAATTATGCCTTTCATTATTTATGTGGATATAATGATGAGAAAATACTGAGTTCACTTAAGCAGCGTATTTTAGATTTAAAGAAAAAATACAAGTCCGATTCTCTTTATATCAATAAATTTAGTAAAGAGAGAAGATCACTTATGAATCAACGTAATAGAATAATGAAAAAATTAATCAAAAATAAACAATTGGTTAACACTATCCAATTTTTAAGAGAGCAAGGGAGATTACGTTTCGAATATAAAGAGTGGTTTTTTGGAGCGGAGTATAAATTTTTATATATATTTAAAGAGATTGCCAAGCGTTTAGGAATTTCATTGGAAGATTATTTTCTTAGTTATCGTATTGATGATACTATTAAATTTTTACAAAATGATATTAAAGTTTCTCAGACTACAATATACGAAAGATCAAAGATATTTATATTTTATCAAAACAAAGGGAAGAAATATTTTTATAGTGGTAAATCTGCTGAAGAAAAAGAGGAGGTACTAATGGGTACAGCCATTAAGCAAGAGAGCGTAGTGAGGGGTGTATCGGCTAATCCAGGGAAAGTTAGTGGAAAAGTCAGAATCATTTTACCTAAAAGTTTTGAGCATATTCAAAGAGCTTTAACATATTTTCAGCAAGGTGAGGTATTAATTACTACAATGACACAGCCCAGCCTTATTTCTATTATGAAGAGAGCATGCGCGATGGTAACAAATCAGGGTGGTATAACTTCCCACGCAGCCATCATATCAAGAGAGTTTGATATCCCTTGTATTGTTGGCACGCATATTGCGACAGAGGTATTTAAAGATGGCGATATGGTTGAAGTGGATGCTGATCACGGAATAGTTAGAAAATTATAGTTTAGTAACACGAATTAAAATTTTGACCAATCTAGGGTTCGGAATTCATCCCACAAGTGACCCCATCAGAAAGTTAGCTTAAAAGGCTAATTTTTTGATACACTCTAATGGGGTATCGAACTAAATTATAATTTGATATAATAATTTTATGAAAATACCCACAAAAAAACTTAAAAATGGATTTGAGTTACCAGATTTAGGGCTTGGTACTTGGAAAATTGGTGGCGGTCGGGAGGTTGATACGTCACGCGACAGCGGGTCTATAGAAGCGGTCAAGAAAGCTATAGCTATGGGCTATATCCATATTGACACGGCTGAAGTCTATGGAGCCGGTCATTGTGAAGAGCTAATTGGTCAAGCTATTAAAGATTTCCCTAGAGAAAATTTAATTATTACCAGTAAAGTAGCCAGAGTTAATTTGGCCTATGACGATGTACTTAGAGCCGCTGAAAAAAGCTTGCAAAAACTGGACATAGATTATATAGACCTTTATTATATTCACGCGCCAAATCCTGAAATTTCTCTGAAAGAAACAATAAGGGCAATGGACAGGTTAGTGAGTGATAAATTGGTAAAAAATATAGCGGTTAGTAATTTTACAGTTGATTTATTAAAAGAAGCACAAGCTTATTCAGATAATAAAATTGTAGCTAATCAAATAGAATACAGCTTACTTACTAGAAACAAAGGTAGCCACGGATTACCATATGCTGATAACGTAGATATGGAGTCTAAGACTTTACCATATTGTCAGGAGAATGATATTTTGGTCGTGGCAGAAAGGCCTTTAGAAAGAGGTATATTATTAGAAAAAAATGAGTTGATGGGTAAGATGGTTAAAAAGTATAATAAGTCGTATGCACAAATTGCTATTAACTGGTTAATATCACAAAAAAATGTAGTTACTATTCCCAAATCAGATAATATAGAGCATTTAGAAGAAAATTTGGGAGGAGTAGGATGGAAAATGGAAGAGGAAGATATTGAGCTTTTAAGGCAAAAATATAACAATTAGTTTTAACCTAAATTATCAAATACTACTGAGTGGCATTTCATAAGGTTGGAATATCACTTTTGGTATGTCAAAATCGTCTGAAATAAACATCAAGCTGGTTTTTATACGCTCTACTGTGGCACCCTATCAGAAAGTTAGCTAACGATAGCTAATTTTTTGTTTTAATTAAATTGTATGAGTTTATGCTTATTTTTATCAGTATTTTCTATAATAGCAATAGCTCCATTTTTTAATTTATATTTTTTATAGTTGTCTTTAGTAATAGGTAAATTTAGTATTTTTAAAATTAACATAGCAATAGCCCCCACATGGCTGACTATCAATATCTGATTATTTTTATGTTTGCCTATTAAAGATAAATAAAAATTATATATTCTTTTTTGTAAATCAAGATAGGACTCTCCTTCAGGAAAACGCTGTGTTCCAAAAATTTCACCGCTAGATTTCTCTAGTGCTTCTCTGTCTTTTCTTAAGATACCGCCATGTATGCCGTGATTTCTTTCTTTGAGTTCCGGACAAGGAATAATTTTTAATTTAGAGTGATTTTTGATTACTTCCTGAGCAGTTTCCAGACATCTTTTCATATCGCTACTATATAGATAATCTATTTTTTGGTTTTTCAAAACATTAGCTATATTTATAGCCTGCTTTATTCCAACATCATTAAGATTACTATCAATGGTCTGACCCATAGATATACCTACAGTGTTTTCATATGTTTGCCCGTGGCGTATAAATATTGCTTTCATATTATATATATTTGACATATAAAACAGTATTGTTATAATATCACATTGAATCGTTACTTAACAATCATAATAAATCGGAGGAACACAAATGTCCAAGATTAACAAAAAGCTGCTGGACATACACACGGAGCTTGACAGAGCAATTCTAGATTTAGCTTTTTTTGGAAAGTTGAATCACAATTTTCATCCTGCTGCGGCAGGGGATGTTAGTCAGGTTTTTTCCAGTGAAGCAAGTACGGAATTAGCATCTCGTTTTCACAGTCAAGCCAGCAAATGGTTTCCAATTTCCAAAATAGAGGAGTTGGCATATATTAGGGCTGACGGACGCACAGATTATAGAAGCGAGGGAGTTAGCAACACTTCTTTCTATGCTTATTCCAAGTGTCTTGCCAATAGAGTGATGCTCATTACCAGAACAGGATCACAAATCCCGGCTATTTCACAAACCATTTTAGAGGGTTTAGAAGGCACATTACTTGTTCTTCTGGAAATCAATGATGCTGGTGATGCTATCAGAATTTTGTTTGGCAACAAACAGTTTGGTTCTATTCCCTCCATAGAAACACATGTTCATATTTTAGGAGGAGCCATAGGAATTAAGGAGGGAATAGAAACGCCAGCTTTGGTTCACGCTCATCCCTTAGAACTTATTCTGTTGGCATCGCACCCCAGAATCAAGGGTAACCAAGATCTCTTCAACGCTATTTTGTATACCCAAGTAGAGGGAATTAACAGAATAGAGCCAGGCTTAGTAGCTCTTGTGCTTTACAAGCCATCTGGATCAGCTATTTTAGTAGAATCTAGCATATCTTCTTTGGAGAGGCATAAGATAGTTATCTGGCTAAACCATGGAGTTGTAGTTAGAGCTTCAAGTATCGAGCGTGGTTATGCAGTCATGGCCTATGCAGATAGAGATGCTAAGGTGGCTCTCCAGGCTCTAGCTGGGAAGTTTGTGGGTTTGCCGTTTGATGTCGTGGAAAGTTTTTTACGACAGCACAATTTGTTAGATTCTTATAACCATCTGGGATTGAATAAATAAGGAGGACACAATGATTATCCCAGAGGAAGGTCGCATAATTTTATGCGACCTTTTTCTTAATCAGATAAACCACCAGCGATTAGCCGGAGGTATGTTCATTTTATAAAAATTAATTTAATTGTATTTCAGGAATACTATATTGCAATTTTGACCAATCTAGGGTTTTGAATTTATCCCATAAGTGACCCCATCAAAAAGTTACCTAACAATAGCTAATTTTTTGTTTGTTAGAATAAGTGATATAATTGGTATATTAAAATTAGAAATTAAAATTATGAAACTTATATTATTTGATATTGATGGGACACTTATTGGAGGAAAACACGGACATCCCAAATCATATAGTGATGCTATAAAAGCTATTCACGGTATTGATATTGAAATTGACTGGAAAGGTGTTCAGGGTATGACTGACCAGCAGATATTAACAAAATATTTAGTGGTTAATAATATTCCAGAAAATATCATTAGTAAGAATATGGTCAGTTATATGAAGGAGATGGAGAAATCTTTTAATGCTAGTATTGGTAACAGTACAATACATCCTTTAGATGGCGTAGAAAAATTATTAATAGAATTGAAATCTAAAGGAGCATTATTGGGATTGGTAACAGGAAATATAGTTTCCATTGCTCGGGCTAAGTTAGAAAAATTGAATTTATGGGGATACTTTAATGTGGGTGGTTTTGGTAGCGATGATATTAGCAGAGCCAGACTAGTTAAATTAGCAATTCAAAGAGCAGAAAAAAAATTTAATTTTGTTTTTGATAAGAATGTAATTCTATTTGGAGATGCACCGCAGGATATGAAAGCAGGTATTGATGCAGATATATATACAATTGGGGTTACAACGGGAGTGTATTCAAAAGAAGATTTAAATAAGGTGGGTGCAAAGGTAGTTGTAGATTCACTTAAAAACACTAAGGAAATCGTAAAACTTATAGATAGTATTTTATTGTAAATATTTTATAGAACATTTTTAGGGTTCAGAATTTGTCCTCCAAATTATGCCATCTAAAAACTCGGGTCTAAAACCGAGTTTTTGGTTACAAAAAATTGAAAGAAATTTAGCCACTAAACTGATTTATTCAATATCCCACGGAATTGATAGCTGACCGACAAAATCATAATCACCAAATAGTACATCAGCTACTCCAGAGCCTTCACTACCTGGTAGCCAGGCAGCTACGATGGCATCCCAATCATTGCTTACAGCACTAATATCCAAGGGTCGACCGGATATAATAATAACTACCAATTTTTTACTGGCCGTTTTGACTCGTGTAATTCTGGCTAGGTCTTCGGTACTCAATCTAGGATGCTGATTGTCGCCCCAACCCTCGGCATAAGGTTTTTCGCCAACTACGGCAATACCTATATCAGCCAAGTCGTCGCTTACGGTAAATTTTCCTTCAAGATTATAATCAATGCTTGTGTTAGCCGAAACAGCCTGTTTGATTCCCGACAAAATAGTAGTACCAGGTACCCAGTTGCCGTCGATACCTTGCCATTCTACAGTCCAAGCGCCCATCTGCTGGCCAAGATTATCGGCCGCCGAACCAGCCACTACAATTCTCTTAGCATTGTTTGCCAGGGGCAAAGTATTATTTTTGTTTTTTAGTTCTACCAATGATTTGCGGACAGCTTCTCGAGCTAGCTTACGGTGAGCTGGAGCGCCGAGTATAGACAGATCAATTTTCGTCTGGTTTTGATCAAAAAGTCCCAAACTAAATTTGGCTCGCAAAATTCTACTGACGGCATCATCTAACCGCGCTGGGCTGATATCATGGTTTCGAAGGGCTTTTTGAAGGTCGGCGGTAAATTGCTGGTAATCAAACGGCAACATCACTAGATCAACTCCGGCATTGATGGCTGTGACAATGGATTGATACTTATTGTTAGATATTTCGTAAACGCCATACCAATCAGATACTACAAAACCTTTGAAGTCCAATTCGTTTTTTAAAACATCGGTCAATAAATAACGCTGGGCGGCCATATTTTTTCCTTGCCAGTTATTTAAGCCGGCCATGACGCTCAGAGCGCCCTCATCAATTGCCGCTTGAAACGGCGGTAGGTGAGTGAGTCGCAACTGCGCTTCGGTTATTTGACTGTCGCCTTGATCAATTTTAAAGTTTTCATTAATTGAAGTTCCCCAAGTCATAGCACCGGTACCGACATAGTGTTTAGCTGTACCTAAAACCATCGGCCAGTCACTGTTTGGATTTTGTAAACCGTTTAAATAAGCGCGTCCTAGTTTGGTCACTGTTTGAGTGTTGCTTCCAAAAGTTTCATAGACCCTGCCCCAGCGTATGTCTTGAGGCACATCTAGATTCGGACCAAAAGTCCAGTGAATGCCTGTGGCTAGCAGCTCTTCTCTGGTAGCCTGGGCCACTCTTTTGACCAACTCGGTATCGTTGGTAGCTCCTAGACCAATGGCCTGTGGGAAAACCACAGATCCCGGAACATTGGCATGACCATGGTTGGCGTCGACGCCGTAAAGCAAGGGAATTTTTAGACAGGTTTTTAAAGCTACGGCATTAAAATTTTCTACCATTTTAAGCCAAGCCTCCGGCGTATTTGGATTGGGTTTTGCTCCGGCTCCGCTCAGTAATGCACCCAAGTGGTAATCAGCAATGTCTTGTGGTTTTAGGAGACTGTTTTTTTCCACCAAGGCCAATTGGCCGATTTTTTCCGCCTCGGTCATACGACCAAGTAAATCCTTTATTCTTTCTTCAGTTGGAATACTGGGATCTAAATACTTAGCGCTAGCAGCAAGACAATTTCGTGTTTCAATGGCTGGGCTGGTGGTTCTAGCGGGATTTTTTGTAATTAACTGGTCAAATATAATAAAAGCCAGAGCGATTAATCCTATAGCCAAGATCATTGGGGTATAAAAATTTTTTTTCTTTTTTTTCGCTTTGCTCATGAGCTAATTATACCACTTATTTTTTCAAACAAAAAATAAGTGGTATAATTAAGATATTAAAATTCAAATATGAAAAAGATCATTCTGGGAATCGGAGCAGTGTTAGTAGTTTATCTAGCTTTTATTTTGATTAAATCATTTTTAACAGAAGCAGAAATACCGCAGACTAACATTCAAAAACAAACAGAGGCCAAGGTTTTTTTGCAAGAATTTAAAGAAGAAAAAATAAAAGAATTTCAAAAATTAGGAGTTAATTTGGAAGATTGGCAAGCGGCTTATTTTTATTTTATCAGTGCACCAGAAAATGGATATTATGCAGAGGTCAGCGGAAGACAGGAACCAACTATAATATATGGTCCAAATGATAGAATTTTGCCTCGTAAATTTTCCTGGCAGGAGAGTATAGGTGGCATGAGTAAAATGGCTGGTTTACCAACAATGTACAATAATGTTTTATATTTTGTGAATAGTGGATGTACTGAAACAGCCAATAGTTTTAATTGTTTATCAGAACAATATTTAGAATATTCCAACGACTATGGCAAATCTTGGCAACAATCTTCTGTCCCTATCCCTCAGCGTATTAAAGAAACTTATTTTGTTATTCATAACGAAACTTTATATCATATATATTCAAGCTGGTGTGACAATATTAGTATATTTCCTGCTCTCGGATATGATTGTGGAGAAGTATATATCAGAAAACTGGAAGAGGGCGATAGATGGAGTGAACCTAAAAAATTATTTTCAACCGCTCGTTCTTTATTGGGAGTTTATAGTAGTGAAGATTCATTGATGTTAATATGGCAAGATACCAGGTTTAATTGGGCTAATTGGTGTGGGTTTATACCGAGTATAGGTTGTGTTGACGGAGAGCCTACGAGCGGGCCATATGTATTATATCTTGGTCAATACAATGTACAAGCCGATACATTTGATGAATATATTATTCAGAATCAATATGATAAAGATTTAAGGTTGTATTAAGCAAATTTTTTATAACAAAAACCCCCTCTCGGGGGTTTTTGATGCTTTAAAATAAGCTTTAATCAATTAAATGTTTTTTCTCCAGTCGCGTTTAAATGGTTGGTGTCGACGTTTTTTAGAATGAAAATTATTACTTGGTCTAGTTCTATTACCAAAACCTCTTTTACGAGGCGCTTCTTTAGGAGCAACAATAATTTTATCCATTTTTGGTAAAGACCTGATAGGCAAACGGGTGCGAATCAGTTTTTCAATAGTAAAAATATCTCTTTTTTGTTCGGGAGCAGCAAACGATATGGCTTTGCCGTTTTTACCAGCGCGACCAGTCCGACCAATGCGGTGGACATAATCTTCTGGATTATCTGGCAGATCATAGTTGATAACCAATTCTATGTCTTGGACATCAATACCACGAGAAGCAATATCAGTGGCTACCAAAACTCTAGTTAAACCTGATTTAAAATCTTTGAGAGCCTTGGTGCGTTGCATCAATGATTTATTAGAATGTATTTCGGCGGCCGGATAACCCATAGCGTTTATAGAGCTAGTAATCTTTTTGGCACCATGTTTGGTTCTACTAAAAATAAGCACCCGCTGACCATATTCGGCCAGTAATTCGTTTAGTAAAGAAAGTTTTTGGGCTTGGGATACAATAAATACTTCTTGAGTTATACTAGCCAGAGTAGTTCCAGCTGGCGCCACTTCCACTCGTAGTGGAGAACGCATGTAGTTTTTAGCCAGTCTAGTTATTCTTTCGGGCATAGTAGCTGAAAAAAGCATAGTTTGACGCTGACCAGTTGGTATAGTAGCTAAGATTTTTTTAATATCTGGTTCAAAGCCCATATCTAACATCCGATCAGCTTCGTCTAATACCAAAATTTTTACATTACCAAGAATAGATCTTTTCTTACTGAGATGATCTATCAAACGACCAGGGGTAGCTATAATAATATGTGGTCGATTAGCCAGAGCTCTAGTCTGTGGGCCAATGGCTGTACCACCGATAATGATAGCGGTGCGCAAACCAAAAGTACCACCCAAAGCCTTGAGAGATTGGTCCACTTGAGCAGCTAATTCACGAGTCGGTAAAAGCACTAGTCCAGTACCTTTGTTGTGAAACAAACGTTGAATCATAGGAATACCAAAAGCCATGGTTTTACCGGTGCCTGTTTGGGCAATACCCATAAGATCCTGGCCAGTAATAGCAATGGGGATAGTTTGTTGTTGTATAGGTGTAGGTTTATTAAAGCCCAATTTTTGCAATTGGCTCAATATACTTGGAAGGATATTTAATCCAGTAAAAGATAAGTTTTCGTTACTTGTTTTTGTCATATATAAAAATTACGACCCGATATTCCATCTGGTCGTATTTATATAAAACGAGAGGTTCCGAGCCCTGCTCCTTAAAATCGGAGCTTAATAATTGGCTATTATATACTATAATAGTATATTTGTCAATAGTAGAGGCATCTTCCCTCACTATCTGCCTGTCGGTCACATTCCGCCAAAGGTGGCTAGTTTTTTATTTGAAAGAATAGGTGGTATAATAAAAATATAAAAATTAGGAATTAAAATTATGGAAGAGCAAAATCAGATAAATCAAAAAATAAGACAACGGATTATCAATCAATCGGTCGCTATACTTTGCGATGGTAATAATATTGAAAGAAGTATTCACGCGATTTCTAATAACAAAAATGCCATGATTGATTTTGATGCCGTTATTCCCAAGCTATTAAACGGCCGAGGTTTGAATAGATTACTATATTTTCGTGAAGGCACCTCTATTTCAGCCAAGTTTGCTGAAAGACTGCATGAAAATTATTATGGTTCAGTGATTCCCTGCCATAAATCAGCTGACATTCCTTTGACAATCAAAGCCACTCAGCTGGCTTCCAAGGTTGACACTATTATAATAATGTCTGGTGATTCTGATTATGTAGATTTGGTGTCATATATGAAAGGTGAGGGTGTCAGAGTAGAGATAGCAGCTCTTAAAAAAACTACCTCCAAAGCGTTGATTGATGAAGCTGATTATTTTCATGAGATTGTTAAAGAAGATTGGTTTGTCTACAAAGCTCCTAGTAAATATGTTAAGAGAGTGTAGTATATTGCATGAGTAAAAAGATAAAATAATAGATATTTTATGGAGGCAGATAAAATCAAACAAGTTGTTCAAAAAAGTTATGCCAACATAGCCACCAAGCCCAGTGGTGGTTGTAAGTGTAGCTGTAGTTCAGATAACAGTGAAGCAATTTCCAAAAGCATTGGCTACTCTGACGAGCAGATAGCAGTCGCACCAGAAGCCAACCTTGGTCTGGGTTGTGGCAATCCAACGGCTATTAGTAAAATAAAAGTCGGGGAGACTGTTTTGGATCTTGGCTGTGGTGCCGGCTTTGATGCTTTTTTAGCCGCCAAAAAAGTTGGCGATACTGGTAAGGTTATTGGTGTAGATATGACTCAGGAGATGATTGATAAAGCCAAAGTATTGGCTGAAAAATATAATTATAAAAATGTCGGATTTAAGTGGGGGGAAATTGAAAATTTACCCATAGCTGATAATTCTATAGATGTTGTAATTAGCAATTGTGTGATTAATTTGGCTCCAGATAAATTAAAGGTATTTAAAGAAGCCTATAGAGTTTTAAAAACCGGAGGTAAAATGTACGTTTCCGATATTGTTTTATTAAAAGATTTGTCTAAAGAACAGAGAAACAATGAAGATTTAATAGCCAGCTGTGTCGGTGGAGCGCTTTTAAAGGATGATTATATAGACAAGGTTAAACAAGCTGGTTTAACAGTAAATATTTTAAGTGAAAATAAAGATATTAGTAAAAAACAGTACCAAGGTTTACCTCTTGAAAGCTTATCTTTAGAAATTATTAAAATATAAGTAAAATTTAAAATAAAATTTACGTCAGCATTTATTTTTTTGTCTATTAATATTAATTGACAAAATATCAGGTAATCGTTAATGTGTAAGTAGCTGATTGTAGTTATTTCACAACCCTAAACCGCCTTATTTTAGGAGGCTAACTAATGAATAGTAAGAAAGTAGCTATTCGTGCCGTTGAGATATGCCAAAAGGAGCATATCTCGCCAGAGGGTGCTGTTGTTCTCGCTGCCAGAGAACTTCACATTCCCCTGACGCCAGCGGCGAAGGGGGCAACATGAGGCGAGCCCTCTGGGTACTGTCCTTCAGTATCCTCATAGTCACTGGGATAATCATTGCCTGCCAGGACGGATCAGTCCCGACGGCAATGTCTACCCAAACCAATGACACTCCCACGATGTTAGGCGCGGCAACGTCTTTTGTCGCCGGAGCGTCATATTCAGACTCACACCGTAATGCGATTTTTATCCCTCGAAACGAAACTGACAGCGGTGGCGTGTATGCATTCGATATTAGAATTGATGGCAGCCATCAATTCCAGGCCGAAATTTCTTTGGCAGCTTTCATCGTCTTTTCTGAAGCCCTAGATCTTCAGCAGATCGCAGATGTTGGAACACCCAAAGAAACGACGTTTCCTGTAAACACTCGGGCCATTCCAGGCACTATCTGGAAACATCGTACTTTAGACGCCTGGATTATTATCGAGGACGTAGAAGGCGATGTCTACACTTGTGACATCCGCATAAATGGTTCGAGTCAACTTTTGCCGGTTAAGGTATCGGTCCAAGCTCTTCAGCAAACGCTATCTATCGCGTTTTTCACCGATCTCCTTTCGGAACGTTCTATCCAATAACTCCCCACAGCTACAATCAGCCACCTGGGAGGATGTATAACACGCATCCTCCTCTTTTTAAATAATGGAAAATAGAGTAAAATATAAGTAGATTATTTTGATAAAAATGAAAGAAAAATCCACCAATTTATTTCACAAGGCCAGTGCCGGCAGTCTGATGACCACTAGCGTACCTACCACCTTTTTAGATAGTACTATTTTTTCTATTGAGGAGTATTTATTAATAAATACCAAGCAGCTCAAATCAATAAATTATGTTTATATTTTGAGTAAAACAGGTGTCCTCAAGGGGGTTATTTCTATTAAAGAGATTTTTCGTCAGCCCAAAAGCAAAAAAGTATCGGAAGTAATGATTTCTGAATTAGTAGTAGCCCATCTTCATACCAGTCAGGAAAGAGTAGCTTACTTGGCTTTAAAACATAATATCAAAGCCATACCAGTGGTGGATAAAGAAGGTAAATTTTTAGGTGTAGTTTTAAATGATGATATCCTACGAGTTATTTATTCTGAAGCCCAGGAAGATATTTCGCACTTTGCCGGTGTACCACACCACTCATCAATTAATATTGATGATGTTACTAGTTTGTCACTGTTTGTTTCATTGAAACATCGTTTGCCTTGGTTGATTATTGGACTTTTGGGGGGACTTTTGGCGGCCCGAGTGATTGGTTTTTTTGAAAGCACCTTAGCGCAAAATATAATTTTAGCCGCTTTTATTCCACTAGTAGTTTATATGGCCAGCGCAGTGGGGACACAGGTAGGATTTTTTATTATCAGAGACCTAGCTATTAACCCCAAGATAAATTTTTTAACTTATACTGTACACCAACTTAAAGTTATTTTACTCATTGGCATAATCATCTCTTTGGCGGTTTTTGGTATCACTTGGATTTTTTACAGTGAACTGATGATTGCTTTTGTTTTAGCTTGGGCTATGTTTTTGGCCATCCTATCATCGGTCATTACGGGTCTTTTTATACCTTATGCTTTTAGTCGGGTAAAACTTGATCCGGCCAATGCCAGCGGGCCAATTGCTACTATTATTCAGGATTTGATGAGTGTTACTATATATTTGCTGGTAGCCAGCAGTTTGTTGTAAAAATGATTTAGTTAATAAAAAACAACTCCCCTAATGGAGTTGTTTTTTTGTATGGCCAGGTCTCAATTTTTATTTATTTTTTCCTTTATTGTTAGTATTTTTTGGGGAAATAATCTTTTTTATATTTTTATTTATTTTTTTGATTATTTCTGATTTACTTTGAGAGTACTTTTTGTCATCGTCATCATCACTATCATCATCATGTCTTTCACTAGTCCAATATTTTGGAGCTTTTCTAGCCTTGGTAGTAACCGTGATAGTGTTGGAAGCAGCAGACATATCGCCGTCTTTGTCATAGGCCTTAACTGTAAAGGTATAGGTAGTACCGGGATTAAGTCTGATATTGTTAAAGTGTGGTCTTTTTACTTTAGCAATTTGTACGCCGTCTTTAAAGACTGCATAACCTGCGATATTGGTTTTATCAGCTGGAGCTTTCCATTTTAAATTTACATGTTTATAAGAAACCACATGAGCTTTAAGTTGACTAGGGGCAGTGGGGACAGTAGTGTCAGGGGGTGCTGTATAGGTGGTAGCGGTAGCTGTATTGGAATTAGCAGAAGTATTGCCAGCTCCATCATAAGCTTTGATGGTATAAGAGTAAGTAGTTGAAGCGGTTAGACCAGTATTGTGGTAAGTATTAGTAGTGACATTGGCAATTTTTGTGTTGTTTCTAAAAATAGAATAACCAGTAACACCGACATTATCAGTGGAAGTGGTCCAACTCAAATTGATTTGAGAAGCAGAAACTGGGTTGGCTGTTAAGTTCGTTGGTGCACTAGGTGCTGTATTGTCAGTGGAAGTAGCTAAAGTAGTAGCGGAAGCCGTGTTAGAAAAATTTGATCTATTGCCAGCTCCGTCATAAGCTTTGACAGTATAAGAGTAAGTAGTTGAAGCTGTTAGTCCCAAATCATTAAAAGTTGAGCCAATGATATTGGCAATTTCTGTATTGTCTCTAAAGATAGCATAACCAGTCACAGCTACATTGTCAGTCGAGGTATTCCAAGCCAAGCTTATTTGAGCAAATGAAACAGCATTGGCTGTCAGATTAGTTGGTGCGCTAGGAGCTGTAGTATCACTAGTGGCGCTTAGAGTGGTAGCCGAAATAGAAGTCGAATGAGCAGAAGCATTTCCAGCTCCGTCATAAGCTTTGATAGTATAAGAGTAAGTAGTCGAAGCTGTTAGGCCGATATTATAGAAAACCGTGTTGGTGGTGTTGGCGATTTGTAGGCCGTTTCTAAAAATAGAATAGCCAGTGACACCAACATTGTCAGTGGAAGTTACCCAACTCAAATTTATTTGTGAAGCCGAGACTGGGCTAGCACTTAGATTGCTTGGTACAGAAGGAGAGACGATATCGTCTACAGCTTGGGCTGAATTTATCATTACCAAAGAAAATACTCCGATGAGTAATGATCCCAAGATTAATACTACTTTTTTCATAGTTATTTTAATAATTATTTGATTAATTAAAATCGCTTATATAAATTAATACAAAGCAACAATCTGTATGTTACATGGTATATTAATAGGTGGGCGGCGATAGTCATAAGAGGGGGTTAAAAATTGTCTAATATTAGGCAAATAGTGGTATTTTTAAATCCGTTCGGGGAGGAGAGATTAGACAAGAATTGTTATTTTGCTATATTAAGGTGAGACAATTGGTTAACTTATTTGTATATTATATAGCTATGGGGGTTGGTCAGGACAGTTTTATTAGTTATTATGAGAAATATAAAGATAAGATTTATCTATATTTTTTGTATCGGGTCAATTTTAATCGGGATACAGCCGAAGATCTTACCTCAGAAGTTTTTTTGAAAGCCTTAAAAAGTTTTGAAAATTTTGATCATAATCGTTCTTTCCAAGCCTGGATTTATGCCATTGCTCACAATCACCTGGTCAATTATTATCGAACTGCCAAGCGGGAAGTAGAGTTAACAGAAAATATTTTTAGTACTAAAGAGGATATCAAAAAAATTGAAGTAAATTATGAACTGGATCTGGTTTTAAAAGAAATTAATGGTTTGGAGGATAGCGACAAGGAAATATTATTAATGCGTTTTGTTGACGAGCTAACCAATCCAGAGATTGCCGATTTATTGGACAAAGAAGAGGGAGCAATTCGCACCAAAATAAGCCGTAGTTTAGATAAATTGAGAAAAAAATTAGAAAAATAGCTATGGATAATTTAGAAAAATATTTATCAAATTTACCAAAGCCAAAGCTTAGCCGTCTGGTCGATCTTAAAATTCGGTTTAGAATTTATCGTTTTATGATTTGGAAAGGTATGGGGAATTCAATGTCCACTCTTTTACATCCACATTCTTTTTGGCTTAGGGTTTCTTATATGACTTTGATTATTATGATTGTTTTGGGTAGTAGCGCAGTTTATGCAGCCAACAATGACAACATTACTCCCGGACATTCACTTTATCCCTTGAAAAAAACTATTGAGACAGTTGAACAAAATCTATCTTTGACCAAAAATGCTCAGGTCAATACTTTGAATAAACTATCTGAGCGTCGCTTAAAAGAAGCTATTAATTTGGCTAGTGAAGATATTGAGAAAAATGACAATGAGCAGGAGTCTAATAGTAATATTAAACAAAATCTTGATGAATTGGTAGAAAATTTGAATGAGGCAGTTACTATTTCTCAGGAAATAGGCGATCAGGATAAAGCCCAGCAAGTTAAGGAAAATATTAAAGAGAAAAATGAAAATGTTATAAAGTATTTGGAAGATTTGGGAGATATTGCTCGCCAAAAAAGAGACCATGAAATTTCTGATAAAGTTGATGAAGCCAAACAGGCCATCAGGAAGTATCAAAAAATATTGGAAGATGATGAAAAATCTTCCAATAAAAAAGAAGACTCTAAAAAAAGTCTTTGGGAAAGACGTTCTGATAATAATGATGACAATGATGAGCCATTAAAAAATAGCAACGAGTCAGGCCGAGATGATTTTTCAGATGAAGGCCGAGACGAAGATAATGGTAGTGATTAATCAACAATATTATCAATAACCAAAAGCCATCTACAAAAAGGTGGTTTTTTGGTATAATATAATTACTTATCAGTAAGCAGGGCAATTATGGCCAAAAAAATCATTTTTATATTTTCTTTCAGCCTTTTATTTTGGGCGTTACCCAGTGTTTCTCAGGCAGGACTTTTAGATGGCTTGGCTTGTGTAAAATGTGGCAATTGCGGTTTTGCGGATATTGCCACAGCTTTTTATGATTTAATAGTAATATTACTGGGAGCGATTGGTGCCGTGGCCTTGGTCTATTTTGTCTGGGGTGGTACTCGTTGGATGATTTCTGGTGGTAATATGGAAAGAGTGAATGAAGGCAAATCTATTATGATTAATACTGTTTTTGCTATTATTTTGGCCTTTAGCAGTAATATTATGATCAAGTTTTTTATTGAAGATATTTTAAATGTTAATATGGAGGAAATTCGTTTGGGGGCAGCCGGTGTCTGTGACGAAGCACTTAATGTTACCCAGAACCGGGCTAATAATGCAGTTGGTTGTACTTCGGCTTGGGAGGGAGGAATCTCTTGTGGTGGCAGTTGTGGTGGTATTAACACCAGCGGTATAAACACCCAACAATGTTCCGATGCTTCACCGGCTTTGACAGATTTACTTACTTGTTTGACACAGGGTGTAAATAATAGTCAGGTTTTAGATCCTAGTGATTTGATTATTACTTCTATTAGTCAAGATATTGGTCTGGCAACTTGTCGAGACAATTGGGTAGATGCTACTTGTGTGCATGTCAGAAATTCTTGCCATTATGGCGGACCAGCCAAAAATATGGACGGATCTTATGCCGCTGATTTAAGGAGCACTCATTTAAGTGATAGTCAGAGAGATGTTATTAGAACTATTATTGTTTCTTGTCATGGAAATTATTTATACCATCCGCCGTCTGATCCACCAACCCATATTCATATTAGTGCCGCTGGTTGTGGTGGTACCTAGATAATTATCATGGTGGCTAGTAAATTAAATTTTAATTGTTTAATTTATGAATCTAAATAAAATGTCCCCGGTCCTTGTTGGATTTTTGCAGTCAGTTGGTGTGGCTATTTACTGTGCTCTGGTCTCTTTATTTTTCTGGTCAATGGGGAATAATCTTGACGAACCACCACAGATTTTAGGAATGGCCACAATGTTATTTTTATTGGTTTTTTCGGTCGCTGTTTGTGGCACTTTGGTTTTTGGCTACCCAAGTTATTTAATGATCGGCCAAAATATCAAAAGAGCTTTACATATTTTAGCTTATACTTTGCTGTTTTCCATACTGATATTGGGAATTGTTTTGTTAGCAATTGTTTTGTAGTTAATTATTTAGAATAATAGAAATCGCCAGTTGGGCGATTTTTTGGTATAATAAAGGCATTATTAAATCATTACTATGAACAAAGTCATTATTTCATTATTTTTAATACCCCTCTTAGCCGGTTGTAGCCTATGGGGGAAAGATAAACAAACCAATCCAACAGGGGAAAATAATAATAATCAAGTTGAGGACAATAAAGTTGTAGAAGGCGATTTGGATTATTCGGATCTTAACTCAGCGGTTGGTTTGGAACTTCCACAGGCCTTAAAAGGTGATTTACGTTTAGGGGCTATTCGGTCATCAGAGGGACTTGATCTGCCGGAGAGTATGGAAGGAGATCTTTATCTTTTTAGTCTGACTTCCGCTGAGGGATTAAATCTGCCACAGACAGTCAAGGGTAATCTTTATTTAAATAGTCTGACTTCCGCCAAAGACTTGGTTTTACCAAAGAATATTTCCGGAGATCTTGATTTATCTGGACTACTTTCGGCAGATAGTCTCAATCTTCCAGAAGAGGTGGGGGGCATTGTCTATTTGCGTAGCTTAAAAGATAGCGAGAAACAAACCATAAAAGATCAATACCCACAGCTAAATATTCTATAAATTAAAATAAAGCGAAAAAAGATTAGCTGGGGCACAGTCAACTAATCTTTTTGTTACCTTTTAACTTTTTATTCGTTATATATTAGTGAGAGAAGATAAAAATCCATGGATAATAAAGAATTAGCGCTAATTCAGGCCTGTCAAAGCGGAAACAATGAAGCTTTTGGACAATTATATGACCAGTATTTTAAAAAAATATACAGTTTTATCTATTATAAGGTTAGCCACAAGGAAAGCGCGGAAGATTTGGTAGCGGATACTTTTTATAAAGCTCTGGCTAATTTAAAAAAATTTAATAGCGCTCAAGGAAATTTCAACGCCTGGATTTATCGAATAGCCAGGAATACAGTGATTGATCACTACCGCGGTAGTAAAGATGTTCAAGATTTGGGGGCTTTACCGGATTTTTCAGAGATAGATAGTACTATAGATCAAAGATTATCTTTGGAAGAAGTGCGTGATAAATTATATAAGTTAAATGAAACCCAGAGAGAAATAATTATTTTACGGGTTTGGCATGATTTATCATATCAAGAGATAGCCGAAATAGTCGGCAAGTCAGAGGATAACTGCAAAATGATTTTTTCCCGGGGTATTAAAGAACTTAGATTATCACTAGCTAGTCTCATAATATTATTTACTATGTTGATCAATTAAAAATATGACAGAAAATATAAAAATTTTTTTAGATGACTTATATGCAGTGGACAGTAGCTTTAAAAAACACGAAAGAGAATTGATTGATATTATAGAAAAATTATTATCTTCTAAACCAGATATAAAATTTAATAAATCTTTCCAAAGCCGGTTGCGCGCCGAGCTTTTGGAAAAATTAGCCCAAAAAGAAAATAAAAAAATTAATTTTAATTATATGAATAACAAACTATTTTATGCTTTTGGTGCATTAGCACTATTTTTATTGCTAATTATACCAAGCTTATCTCCAGAGAGTTCTTTCAAGAATACCAAGACAGCCAAAGTCAATTTTGACTTACAGGTTAATAAGGTCAGTAAAAATGCTTTTGGTCCATTGGTGGCTCAAAATGCTGCTACAGCCGGATCAGAAGTTTCTTATGCCGTTGGTCGTGGTGGTGGCGGTGGTGGAGTAGCCGCAGCCGGGGATATGGCTGTTGAAGCGGACAGTAAATTAATATACCCTCAGCCCGTAGAGTACAAATATGTTTATGCCGGAGAAGAATTTTCTCTTGATAATGCTCAAATGGAAGTTTTGAAAAAGATCAAAGGTTCAGGTTCTCAAAACGAGATGGCTCAATTTTTACAAAACGTAAATTTTGATAATATCAGTTTACAATCTTTGGACGATCCTAAACTAAGAAACTTTACTATCTACGAGGACAAAGACTTTGGTTATTCTATTTATGTTGATTTGTATGAAGGTATGATTTCTATCAATGAAACTTGGGAAAGATGGCCAATCTATAATTACAATACTTATCTTGAGCCGATGAAGATAGAAAATATTCCTGGCGACGAACAACTGATAGGCATGGCCAATAAATTTTTAAATGATTATGGTATCAGTACCGCTAGCTATGGCGAGCCACGGGTAGACAATAGTTGGCGCGAAATTTATATGCGGACTGAAGATAAGAGTATGGTCTATGTGCCGGATGTAATGACTATTGTTTACCCATTGATTATTAATGGGCAGGAAATTTATGAAGAATGGGGTGGAACTATGGGGCTTCGAGTGTCTATAAATGTTAGATATAACAAGGTCAGCAACATGTGGAATTTGAGCAATCAGAAATATCAGAGCTCAATTTATGACATGGAAACAGATGTTAATAAAATATTAGACTTAGCCTCACGTGGCGGAAATTATTATTACTACTATCAGGATCCTAGTGCTAAAACAGTAGAAATAACTCTGGGTACTCCACGCTTGGGCTATATGCAGACCTGGCAGTATACTGATAATGTTAGCCATGAGTTATTGGTCCCAGCTTTGATTTTTCCGGTCACCAATATTCCTACCGATGCCGAGTATTTTTATCGGGAGAGCGTAGTTATTCCACTGGCCAAAGAAATTATTGATCAAAGGATGCAGGGTGGTGATTTGCCAGTACAGATTATGGAGGATCAAACAGTGTCATCAGAAGAGACAGCTCCAGCCGAGCCAGTAGTTGACTTACCAGCCGTAAAATTGGAAGAATAACTTGAAAAATTTTTCATGAAACACCCAAAATTGGTATTTTTTTCTGAAAATATAGACATCTTAAAACCTAAAGACAGTTAATTTTTATAAATTTTTTTAATAAAAATCGCCTCTAGGGCGATTTTTTGGTATACTAAGTGTATTATTAATATAAAAAATATGAAAAATATAGTATTTATTTTAGCCATAAGCTTGCTTTTGTCTGGTTGCTCTTTGATTAGATCCGTTCCCAAAATAGAGCCAAATACTCAATCACCAGATGGTATAAACACCAATTCGCCAGCGCCAGTGGTTACCGTTAAAGATAGTCTTGATTTGAGTGGGCAAGGCTTGAGCCAGGTTGATCAATCAGTTTTTAAGCAAAGCAATTTACGTCAGTTAGATGTTTCTGACAACCAATTGACCGGGGCTTTGCCAGCTGAGATTAGACAGTTACAAAATTTGCAGATTTTAAGAGCGACCAATAATCAAATGACTGGTGTACCAGCGGAGATTGGACAACTTAGTAATTTGATAGAACTGGATTTATCAAACAATCAATTGACTGGTTTACCTTACGAACTCGGAAATTTAAAAAATTTAAAAATATTAAATTTATCAGGTAATAACGTATCACAATATGATCTAGATATTATTCGTCAGAGCTTATCGGCGGATGTAAATATTATTATGGACAGCCAGCAAAATGTGGCAGTGATTTATTGTCAGCCAGAGCAAAGACAGGCTGAAGTATGTACGACTATTTATAGTCCAGTGTGTGCCACAGTTAATATCCAATGTATCAAAGCGCCCTGTGATCCTATTAAGGAAACTTTTTCTAATAGTTGTGTAGCTTGTCAAAATAGTTTAGTAGAATCTTATGTTACTGGGGAATGTTAAATTATGGCTCAATAGTATTTTTAAAAAGAAAAGGGGATTTTTGGAAAAGTTGGAGAAAATATTTTAGAAATTAATAGAGTAAGGCGTTTTGGCGTCTCACTCTATTTTTGATTTCCGGGCGAGTAGTGTAGAGTTTAACGCTCTTCTCGTTCGAAATCTTCAACCGGCTCTTCGTCTGATGTAACAGACACTGGCGGAAGATGGTCTGGCCGTCCATGATTTTGTCTAGCGCTTTTGGCGCCAGTACAACTACATTGGAGGCCCACGGGCACACCAACATGACAGAACGGGCAAGTGTCAATCTCGGCCATAAAATACTCCTTTCGGGCAAGAGACATGGTTGGGTATTTAGTGGAGAATGCCTGGAAGGTATAGGTAGGCAAGGAAAGCAAGTATTATGCCTACCATACTAACCAATAAGTAGATACTGCCATGAATTAGGTCTTTACGAATACCCATCTTTTAATCCTCCTTTCAAGCCAAGATACTTTGTGATATAGAACGGGGATATAATTTTGAAGTTTAATTGAAAACTTAGAGCTAGTCAATATTTATAGTTTGACAAAATAGTTTTTAGAGAGTAGTTTAGGTAGTTGAGAAGAAGTTTTTTTACATAACCTATGACTATGAAAGGAGTTTGTCATGAAAGCTGTATCGAGATGGCTTTATGACTGCCTCAGTCATATGGTCTTAATTGTTGGCTGGCTATGGGCTTATTACATTTTCCGTATCAAAAACAAGGTCGAGATAATCGGCCGAGAAAATATACCCCATAGTACCAATGCACTATTCCTTTCCAACCATCAAACACTGATCGACTCTTTCCTAATTGGATTGGTTACGGTCAGTTTTTGGGAGACGCTTTTTCATCCCGAGCGTATTCCTTGGAATGCCCCTGATCGAACCAACTTTTTGACGCATAGGGTCTGGAAACACCTTTTCCAGCTTTTGAAAAATGTACCAGTAGAGCGTAAGATTACTAATCTAGAAACCATCAATCATCAGGTAGAGCTTTTTTGTGAAGCTCTAACTGGTAGTAATCTGTTATTATTTTTTGAAGGCACTCGGACCAGGAATGGCGATATCGGCGAATGTCGTCCAGGGGTATCTGAGACCATCCGCTTAGCTAAACCACGTTTTGTCGTTCCAATATTATTGGAAGACATACAGGTAATCATGCCAATTGAAGTAGGTTTCAGCTACAAAGGTATTTCTGGTGGCCACAAAGGTCGCATTGTTATCGGGCAGCCGATTGATTTTTCCGACCTGGATATGTCAGGTCGAGTGAGAAAAGAGATCGGACATCGTGTCCGGCAAGCAGTGATTGATTTAAAAACTCATCGTCAGTAGCGATGAGTTTTAATTTTATTGATTTAAGGCCGCTAAAAATAGATCTTCATTGGGTTTGTGGGGGAGATGGCCGATATTATTTATATAGTTTATTTTTATATAGCCATCACGATCAATGACAAGTTTCGTCACTGATGATTGATATATTTCCATTGATAAAAAGCCAATAATATCAGTATTTAAAATACTGGTGATCATCGCGCGGATTAAGTTGCCATGGCAAAAAAGTCCAACCCTTTGGCCTTTATTTTTTTTATAGATATCAGCTAAAATACGGCGGGATTTTTCTTGTAGTTTGTTCATCTTATCATTCATAGATGTATATTCCCGGACTTTTTTAATACGGGTTTTTTCAGACATTCTAAAATATTTTACTTTATACCATTCAGTCCAATCTACTTCATCTAGACGTTTATCTATATACATCTTTTTTTTGTGTTCTTTGGCAAATTCCTGAGCTGTTTCTTTGGACCTGACAAATTCACTGATATATATTTTTTCCAGCCCAATCTGTTTTAATTTATTATTAAGTAATTTCCTTTGTTTTTTACCCAATTTAGACAAAGGCATACCTTTGTCACCTAATTTTTTTTTGAGAGAATAGTCAGGATGGCAATGTCGTATCAGATAGATTCTGGTGTAGGGGCCATTAATTACCTGTCGGGTTTTAGCATAAGGAGTCTGCTCTTCTACCGATGGTTCTTTAAGGCCAAGCTTTACAAAAGGAATTGTTAATTTTATACTCATAATTTCATTTTACAGTATGTATTTTAATGTTATTTGATAAAAAAAGCAACCTTGTGGTTTGAAATAAAATGTGTTTTAATACGTATTAGATAAAAGCCCACTCACACATGTCAATTGTCCAAAATCCAGACAAATTATCGGACGAAGAAATCGTTAGGCTTACTTTAAAAGAGAAAGACAATTTTTTGTATTTGATTAAAAGATATGAAGGTAAACTAAGCCGTTATATCAGTCGTATCGCTGGGCTAAATAAAGAAGACACGGAAGATATTTTGCAAGAAGTTTTTATAAAAACTTATCAAAATATCAATAGCTTTGATAAAGATTTAAAATTTTCTTCCTGGATTTATCGTATTACTCATAATGAGGTGATTGATAATTATCGCAAAAAACAAGCTAGGCCACAGATGATTACTTATGATAATGAATTAATACTAAATAATATCATTGGTGATTTGGATATTTCTCGCGAGCTTGATCGTAAGTATTTGCAGACACATATTAGTCAGCTTCTTAGCAGTTTAGATTTGAAGTATCGGGAAGTGTTGGTTTTAAAATTTTTGGAAGAAAAAGAATATAAAGAAATATCGGATATTTTAAAAAAACCAATGGGCACGGTAGCTACTCTGATCAATCGGGCCAAAAAGCAGTTTCTGGAAAAATTAAAAAAACAAGATATTAAATTATAATATATGGAGGAAAAAGATATTTCTCAAGAAATACTTGATAAAATAAAGGAAGTTAAACCAAAACCCCGTTGGCAATTTTTGCTGAATGATTATTTGATTTGGTTTTTGGCCAGTTTCTCCTTGATTGTTAGTAGTCTAGCCTTTGCCGTTGTTTTATATATGTTGGTAGATAATGATTGGGATGTCTATACTCGTATCAGCAACAGCCTATTGGAATTTGTATTTTTGACATTTCCTTATTTTTGGTTGATATTTTTGGGAGGATTTATTTTAATTACCTATTATAATTTTCGGCATACTAAAAATGGATACAAGTATCCGCTTAGTAAAATATTTTTAGCTTCGTTTTTAATAAATATATTGCTCGGCACATTTTTATATAATGTCGGAGTCGGCCAAGCTATTGATAATGCGGTAGCCAAACGTGTGCCTTTTTATAAAGAATTTATTAATAAAAGAAAGCACATTTGGTCTAGAATTGATGATGGTCTTTTGGGGGGAGTGGTCACGGCTATTGAAGAAGAATATATACTTATAAAAGATATAGAGGGAAATGTTTGGACTATAAAGCATTTTAATACTACTACTCCAGAATTTGTTCGTTTGCAACTTGGTCAGCCGGTTCGCATTATTGGTCAAAAAATAGACAGTCAAAATTTTGAAATGTTTATAATGCTACCGATGCGCGGTATGCATTGGATGAGGGGGCAAAATTTTCCGCCAGCTGTACCACCACCTATGATCAATGAAAGAAATTTTAGATAAAAGCGTATTAATAAAATAGAAAGCCCGATCGATCGCTTTTATTTAATCAACCTAAGAGAATAATTAACATGAAGAAAAGTAAATTTTATTTACTCAGTGGATTTTTGGGTCTAGTGGCTACCACGCTTATCGTATCTTCTTTAGCTTCGGCCCATGGTTTGGGCGGACAATTTGATCGGGGCAATATTTCTCCTGAGCGACAACAGGCCATGGAGGAAGCTCGTCAAGAAATGGAGACATATCATAATGTCATTGTCACAGCTTTAGACAATGGTGATTATGAGGCTTGGAAAACAGCCATGGATAGTCATCCTAGAATAACCGATATTATCAATGCTGATAATTTTGGGCAGTTTGTCCAAATGCATAACTATATGCAAGAAGGAGATTTTGAGGCAGCTCAAGAAATACGAGATGAATTGGGCTTGGAAAAAGCTGGACCAATGATGGGTATGGGATTTGGCCGAGGCTTGAGAATGGGGCATCAATTTAGAGGAGAAAATTTAGTCGAATAATAAAAGAAGTAAGGAGATTTTCATAACAAAAAAACACCCGGGCGCGATGGGTGTTTTTTTATCTTTTTATTTTAACCAGGGATTATTTTTTACCAAAGGGCATTTTTGCCACTGCTGACCCAGTCCCAAATTATTACCGGCCTCATCAATGTATAGTCCCATCAAAATTAAAATATAAATTATATGCTCGTCTACTAGGGGGTTATGCTCTGGTGGTAAAACAGCCAGATACATGAGTGCAAACATCATAGCTCCACCTAAGGTAGCCAAACGGCTAGCAATACCCAGTATGAGTGCTAGACCGATGAAAAGTAAGCCCAACATAAATAGCCAATCGACTAGGGGTTGGCCGGCCATCGCCTGGAAGATTTCTTTAAAAGGTCCACTACTGCCAAATTTTAAAAAGCCCAAAGTGGGTGAAGTGCCACCGAGCCAGGACTTATCAGCTTCGGTGGTAAAACTCAAGCCAAAAACTTTATCCAAAAATGCCCAGAGTAAGAGCCAACCGAGAAAAATTCTCAGTAGTCCCTTGGAGTATTTTAATTTATCTTTCATTTTTTTGTGGGTTAATTTTTTTATTAGTAAAAGGAACACATTTTTTTGATAGATCAACTGATAGACGAAATATTATTACCACTATGACAAAAACAGTCAACAGTAAGCGAGGTGGAGGAAATCCTTCGGGAGAATTGAGATACTCTAGCCATACAGTTTTTTCTATAAAATAAGCTCTCAGCGCTAAAAGTAACCAGGCCAAATAGCCCAAGCGCAACATTTGGCGCCATATTTTTGGCCCTAGCCGCAACATCATCTTGTCCGTAGAAATAATGGCTAGGAAAGTAAAAATAGCCATGGAAATAGTGCCTAGTAAGATGTCGGCTGAAAATAGATTATCAAAAAAATGGAATAAATATTTGTTCTGGTCTACTAGTAAAAGTGATAAGCTATAAGCTAGAGCCAGCCAATAAGCCGCCAGACCGATTTGTTTGCGATAGCCGATTTTGGTATCTAAAAAATCCCACCAATAACAAAACCCACTGAGCGAAAAAGAGATACCCAAAAGTAAAGCAGAAGTACCAGCTAAAGCCTTGGAGATAGTAAGAAAATTAAAAGATTTATCTAACCAATAGGTCAGCCCTAGTAGACCAATATAAATCACCAAAGCCAAGATCCAGCTATGTATCCATATTTTTCTTTTGATATGCTTTTGAAATATGTCTTTTGTTTCCAACATTGTCTATATTATACTAAATTATGCTTTATTTACAAAATAGTGTTTTCAGGTATAATATAAAAGTATCTATGAAATTGAAGCAAAGTAGAATAGTTATTTTTTCTTTATTTATCTCTTTGGTTAATTTATTAGCCGTAGGCTGCTTTTTTGCTGGGCAAAGTCTGATGGATACCCATGATCATACACCTATGGTTAGTGAGTGTTGTAGCATTAGCAGTAGCGATTCATCAGAACATGTTGGCTACGGTCTAGAATACAATTTAACGGATATCGATTATTTATTATTGAATGTAGGGCTGTTGGTAGCCTTGATGCTGGTCGTATATGTAAAAGAAATAAATTTTTTAAATTATTATACTATTAAAGATCGTTACGGCGGTTTCAAATTATTTTATAAATTTATTCTTTTGTTTAAAAAGGGGATACTCAATCCGAAAATCTACTAGCCCGTATTATCTAGGCCTTGCTTTTGTATTTTTTAGTAATTTAATTAAAGTGGGCTTTTTTGATAGTTAAAATAATGATAATTTATTAATATGAAAAATAAACAAAGTAAATCTATATATATATCGGGCATGACTTGTACTTCTTGTGAGGTCTTGATAACGGACGTTTTGAAAGAGGAGGGCGTTAAAGACATTAAAATTAGTCATAGCCGCGGGCGAGCTGATGTTGAATATGAAGCTGGCCAAATATCTTGGGATCGGATTTTTAAAAAAATTAAAACTTTGGGATATGGTACTTCTTTTGAACCCATTAAAGAAGAAAAAGTTAGAGTCACAGGTGAACAGTGGTTTTACGCTGTGTTAATAGTTTTTGGTTTGTATTTAGTTTATAAATACTTACAGTGGATCGGGCTACTAGATTGGCTTAAAGTTGATACTAATAATATAAATTATGGAGCAGCCTTTATTATTGGTGTTGTGGCCTCACTATCTACTTGTTTGGTAGTGGTCGGGGCGGTGGTCGTTTCTTTTGCCGCTAAATATCAGTCTTATGGTACGTTTTATCAGCGTAATGTAAAGCCACATTTATTGTTTCATCTGGGACGACTACTAACATTTTTTGTCTTAGGCGGAGTTTTGGGTTTAGTCGGCTCATGGTTTAATATTTCAGATTTTTTTGTTAGCTGGTTTACTATTTTTATTGCACTTATTTTATTATGGTTAGCTTTAAATATTTTAGGGCTAGTGCCGTCTTTAAGTGTTTTGGGTATTAGGATGCCCAAAAATAGTTTGGCTTTATGGAAAAAATTACAGACATCAGAGCATGCTTTGGCACCCTTTGTTTTAGGAGGGTTTACTTTTTTTCTGCCTTGCGGCTTTACTCAGAGTATGCAGCTTTTTGCTATGGCTTCAGGCGATTTTATGACCGGAGCCATCACTTTAACTTTATTTGCCTTAGGCACTACGCCGGTTTTGTTTGGTTTAGGAGTAGCTACTACTCGGTTTAATAATATGAAAGCGGTGGTCTTACAAAAAGCTATTGGTTTTATAGTATTATTATTTGCTTTTTATACACTATCTTCTGGATTGGCCATCAGAGGCATAAATATTGATTTGTTCTCCAACCAGGCTACTACTATCAGTAGCGCAGTCAGAGAAGATAATGTTCAAGTGATCAATATGAAGGTAGATTATAGTGCTTATACCCCTAGTACCTTTAAATTGGAAAAAGGTGTGCCAGTTAAATGGATTATTGATGGAACTGAAGCTGTTGGATGTACCAATGCAATTATTGTGCCGGACTTAGGAATTAAAAAAACTCTTACGGCCGGAGAAAATATTATTGAATTTACACCACAGGAAGTTGGAACAATTAATTTTTCTTGTTCAATGGGCATGGTGCGCGGTAAGTTTATTGTTGAATAATTTATTATAAAATATATGGAAAGTATAAATTTAAAGATTTCGGGGATGCATTGTGCTTCCTGCGCTCTCAATATAGAGAAAAACATCAAAAAAAAGCCAGGGGTAAAGAACGTTAGTGTTAACTATGCCAATAATCAAGCTAGGGTAGAATTTGATAATGCTCAGATTACTCGTCAGGATATCGAGGTAGCTGTTTCGCAGGCTGGTGATTATAAAGTGGTAGGAGAACATGAGCACGGTCTGGAGATTGATTTAACCAAAAAAGCTTATAAAAAGTTTATCTGGGCACTTATTTTTACTCTACCACTTTTAGTCACTATGTTTTATAGGCCAGATTTTAATGTGATGATTTCTGGTATTGGTTTGGAAGAATGGTTAGTGCACAATTTAACTTTTATTGTGGTCTTTATCAGCGGTTGGCAGTTTCATCGGGGTATGTGGTTACAGCTGAAAAGACTAAGAGCCAATATGGATACACTGATTTCCATTGGCACACTAGCGGCTTATTTTTATAGTTTATATGCTATGTTTTCTGACAAGCATGTTTATTATGAAACCGCGGCAGTGATTATTACTTTGATATTACTAGGTAAATATCTGGAAGAAAAAAGTAAGGGTCGGGCCTCTACCGCTATTAAACAACTTTTGTCTTTAGGAGTAAAAATGGCTACGGTTTTAATCGGAGTAAAGGAGGAAAAAAGAAATGTTGAGCATCTAAAAATTAATGATGTTGTTTTAGTTAAGCCGGGAGAAAAAATTCCACTAGATGGTGAGATTATAGCTGGTGAAACCTCTATTGATGAATCAATGCTCACCGGAGAAAGTGTACCAGTAGAGAAAAAAATCGGTGATTCTGTCTATGGAGCAACTATTAATAATCAGGGAGTGATTAAGATAAGAATTACTAAAATTGGTGCCGACACTGTCTTGTCCCAGATTATAAAATTGGTTGAAGATGCCCAAGCTTCTAAAGCGCCAATTCAAAAATTGGCTGATAGAGTTTCGGGGATTTTTGTACCGGCGGTCATTGCTATAGCTATTTTTACCTTTGTGGTATGGTTTTGGCTAGTGGGAGCTGGATTAGAAATTAGCTTAATAAATGCTGTCGCGGTTATTGTGATTGCTTGTCCTTGTGCTTTAGGATTGGCTACGCCGACAGCTATTATGGTGGGTTCTGGGCATGGTGCGGCTAACGGAATATTGATCAAAGATTCACAAAGCTTAGAGGTGGCCCATAAGATTGATGTGGTAGTTTTTGACAAAACTGGTACTTTGACCGAAGGACAGCCGACAGTGACAGATATAAAAGTTTTAGACTCCAATTCATCAGAAGACAAAATTATGTCTTTGGCCTGCTCTTTGGAAGCTAGTAGCGAACATTCTCTAGCCAATGCTTTTTTAAAGTATGCGCGTTATAAAAAAATAAAACTAGAAAATACCAGTCAGGTAACTGCTTTAAAAGGTAAGGGCATTAGTGGACTAGTAGGTAGTAAAAAAATATATTTAGGCAATAAGGAGCTTTTAAAAGATCTGGGTATAAAATCTACTGAGCTACAGGATAAAATTTTTGAAAATTATGCTAGCCAAGCCAAAACACCAATTTATTTTGTAAAAGATAATCAAGTAGTAGCAGTCATAGCGGTCGCCGATATTATCCGTTTATCTTCTCGCGAGGCAATTAAAAAATTACAGCAGAGCATGGAAGTATATATGCTGACTGGTGATCACAAACTAACCGCTCAGGCTATTGCCAAGGATTTGGGGATTAAAAATGTTATCGCTGAAGTTTTACCAGATCAAAAAGTAGCCAAGATTCGTGAGCTTAAAAAACAGGGCAAGGTCGTGGCCTTTGTGGGAGATGGCATCAATGACGCTCCAGCGTTGACTTTGGCTGATTTGGGTATTGCAGTCGGTGGCGGTACAGACATTGCTATGGAAAGCGGTAATATTGTGCTCATGAATAGCGATCCAATGAAAGTAATTAGTGCCATTAATTTATCTAAAAAGACCTTTAGAGTTATTAAGGAAAATTTATTTTTTGCTTTTATTTATAATGTGATTGCTATTCCGCTAGCAGCTTTGGGGCTACTGAGTCCTATGATTGCTGCTGCTGCTATGAGCTTTAGTAGTGTTTCGGTAGTGGTCAATAGTTTGAGAATCAGGCGCGCTAAAATATAACTATTATATTTACAAAAACACCCCCAGGGGTGTTTTTGTTTTTTGACTAAAAATGCTATACTTTTTAAGTAAATATTAAATATAAATATATGTCTGTTAAGAAAAAAGCCAACAAATCTTCAGTTAGAAAGCTAAAATTACCGACTAAAACTATTGGTTATTTGGAAAAAGCTGGCGTTAAACACAATCTTTTACAGCACAAGACAATTTATACAGCTGTTGACGCCGCCAATACTATGAAGAAAAAAATGGCCGAAATCGCCAAATCACTTTTGGTTAAAGCCGATAAAGATTATTATATGGTACTTTTGCCAGCGGATCATAATTTAGATATGGATAAAATCAAAAAAGTTTTAAGTAAGGGTAAACAAAAACAAGTTAAAGTAGTCAAGATTCCCGGAGAGTCGGTGGCTCGAGATTTTTTGAAAGTAAAAAATGATGCTATTGCTGCTTTTGGGTCACTTTATAAATTGCCGGTGATTGTAGAAAAAAGGTTAGCCAATATTAAGAAGGCAGTTTTTTCCTCAGAAAGTTTTAATCATTCAGTGGAAATGACGGTTAAAGATTTCATTAATTTGGAGAAAGCCCTGGTGGACTCTTTTGGCATTAAAAAGAAAATTAAAAAAGTTCCAGCCCCAACCAAGAAAAAATCTACTAGTAAAAAAGTCCGCAGAAAAAACAAATAGTTAGTCGTTGAGTTATAAAAATAAAACACCCAGCTTTTAGGCAGGGTGTTTTAAGTAGGAGAGATTTAGCCATAGAACTTTTATTTTGTCTAAAGGGGCTATTTCTGGTATAATTTAAGTATACTTGCCTGTTGTTAGGTAGCATAATAAATTTCACTATGTCATCTCATTTACCAATATCTCAAGAAGAACTAAAAAAGATTCTTTTTGATTCTAAAGCAATCAAAGAGAATGATTGGAATGAAGCTCAGGACAACGCTCACCGTCGTCGTCGGGGGATTGAGGAAGTTTTGATAGAGCGGGGCTTTTTAAATATTAATTATTTGTATGAATTGATCAGTGATTATTTACAGGTTCCTTTTATCAATTTACGTAAAAGAAAATTGGATCACGAAGTTCTCAACATAATTGATGAAAAAACCGCTAGAAAAGCCCGTGCCATTCCTTTTGCTTTAGAAAAAGGCAAACTTAAGGTAGCTTTTGTTGATCCTAGAAATAAAGAAAAATTGGAGATGGTGAAAAAAGTCAGCAAAAAGAAGGTAGATGTCTTTTTTACCAATTATAAAAATTTCCTTTTTGCCTCTCGTCTTTATCAAAAAAATATCCAAGAGGAGCTTAATCAGATATTGGATAGCAAGGTATTAAAAGTAGATGGTAAGCCTACTGAGGTAGAAATACCGATTATTAAAATTATTGACACTATTTTAGAGTCAGCTCTTTTCGATCAGGCCTCAGATATACATATTGAGGCCTTGCCTGATGCAGTAGTAATTAGATTTAGAGTAGACGGTGATTTACACGATGTAGTAGAATTACCCTCATCAATTCATGATGCGGTGGTGGCCCGTATTAAGATTCTGTCTAATCTTAGGATTGATGAACATCGCGTTCCTCAAGACGGTCGTTTTTCTTTTAAAATAGAAGATGAAGAAGAATCAGTTAGAGTCTCAGTTTTACCGGCTTTTTATGGAGAAAAAATAGTTATGCGTCTGATGACCGATGATGCTCAAAACCTTAGCTTGGAAGATTTGGGTTTTTTACAACACAACCAGGATATAATGATGCGCCAGATTAACAAGCCATTTGGTATGATCTTAGTGGTCGGTCCAACCGGCTCTGGTAAAACCACTACCCTATATTCTATTTTAAATATTTTAAATACTGAAGAGGTAAATATCTCCACCATTGAAGATCCTATTGAATATGGCGTTCATCGGGTTAATCAAACGCAAATTAATCCCAAGGCCGGTTATGACTTTGCCAATGGACTGCGCGCTTTGCTTAGGCAGGATCCAGATATTATCATGATTGGCGAAATTCGTGATAATGATACAGCTCAAGTAGCAGTCCGAGCTGGTTTGACTGGACATTTGGTATTGTCCACACTACATACCAATAATGCTACCGGAGCTCCACCTAGACTATTGGATATGGGAGTAGAACCATTTTTGGTTGCTTCCACTCTCAATTTAGTAATTGCTCAAAGATTGGTTCGACGCATTTGTTTAAATTGTATTGAGAGTTTTAAATTAAATAAAGATCAGCTCAAGGCCTTAAGTAAAGAATTTGATCTAGAGGCCATGTTTCATCGTTTTAAGGGATTAAAAGTCATAGAAAGTAAAGTTGACTCTTTCGCTGATCTGACTTTTTACAAAGGCAAGGGTTGCTCTCGCTGTAATAGTTCTGGTTATAGCAAAAGAATAGCCGTTTTGGAATTATTGGAGAATACTAAAAAAATTCAGGACTGTGTTATTAAAAGTAGTAGTTCTTCAGAGTTAAAAACTATAGCTAAAGAGGATGGTATGATTACTATTTTTGAGGATGGTATGCAAAAAGTTCTTTTAGGTATGACGACCATTGAAGAAGTATTACGTATAAAAAGAGAATAAAATAATATGGAATATATCAAAGATCAAACTAAAAAAGATGATACTACTGGCACTTTGGATCTTAGTAAATTAAGTGGCGAGGGAGAATTGACCAAAGGAGCTTCTCAGATGTCTTCTTTTAAGTTTTATTTAACTAAGCCATCGGCTCAGTGGGTAAAAAAAGAAGTCGTTGATAAAAATAAAGACACTGAGGTTAATAAAGACACTGCGGTTAAAAAAGACACTGAGAATAAGAAAAAGGAACTACCCAAGAATGTTTCCAAGGAATTATTAAAAAAGCCGATTCATAAAAAAGCTATTTTTCTATTTAAACGGGTTTCTTTAACGGATAATATGCTTTTTATGGATAATATGTCTACTATGCTAAGAGCCGGTCTATCACTCACACCATCTTTAAAAACTATTAGAAATGAGATAAGAAATAAATATTTTAAGGAGGTCTTAGAGTATTTATATAATCATATTGAAAATGGTCAAACTTTGTCTACTGGTATGAAACACTATCCCAAAGTTTTTCCTGATATGGTCATAGCGACAGTAGAAGTAGGAGAAAATACTGGCATGTTGTCTGATACTTTTGGTCATTTGGCTGATATTATGAAAAGACAAAAAGCTCTTCGTAGCAAAGTACTGGGAGCAATGATGTATCCGTCTATTGTTATATTAGCTTTGTTGGCAGTAAGTGTGTTTTTATCTATGGTTATATTTCCCCAGTTGATTGGATTATTTGAAGCTTCGGGAGTAAAATTACCTTTTATTTTAGTGGCTGTTAACGCCATAAATTTTACTATTAGTAACTACTGGCCATACGTATTAGGGGTTTTTGTGGTTATAATAATTTTGACTAAAGTAGTGTTTTCTAAACCAGGTCCCAAGTTATTATGGCACACAGCTTTATTAAGAGTGCCTTTTATTGGAAAATTAGTCAGAGAATTAGCCCTGACCCGTTTTGCTGGTAATCTGCAAGCTCTTTTGGCTGCTGGTTTGGCCATTGTTCAATCTATGGAGATAGTGGCTAAAACTTTAGGCAACATGAAATATAAAAAAGAAATTTTAATAATGGCCAAAGAACTGGAAAAAGGAAAAACTTTGCAAAGTGCCATGGCCAAAAGACCAAAGTTATTTCCATCTTTGACTATACAATTAACGCAAGTGGGTGAAACAACTGGCCAGCTAGAAGAAATATTATCAAAAATTGCAAGATTTTATGAGGATAGAGTTAATGGTGTTTTGAATAATTTATCTACAATTTTAGAACCAGTTTTATTGGTAATTGTGGGCATAGCAGTGGGCTTTATCGCAGTTTCTGTTATTGGGCCAATGTATGAATTAACTAATTCTTTCGCTGATTAATTTTTATGCTTATAAAAAACAGAGATGGCGTCACGATGTTGGAATTGTTAATAGTGATTATGTTGGTATCTTTGATTGCTAGCATGGGGTTTGGTGCTTATAAAATTTGGCAGAGAAAAATATTACTTATAAATACTCATGATGAAATAAAAAGTGCATTAATCAGAGCTCAACAATTAGCTACAGCTGCTTCTGGTAGTAGTGATTGGGGGCTGCATTTAGCTACTTCATCTTATACTATTTTTCCTGGTAGTGTTTATAATCCTCTTAATGCCAATAACAAAATTTGGAATTTGGAAAATGTAGAAATTCAAAATCCAGAAAACACATTTTCTAATGCTTGGGGAGTTTATGGCCCAGATGTAATTTTTTCCAAATTTGATGGAGAGGCTAATAATACCGGCACAGTGTCAATCATTTTGGGCACGGATTCTAGTTATAATAAAAGTATAGAGGTTAGAGCACCTGGTCAGATTGATTAAATTATGACAAAAATAAAAATAAAAAATCTTCAGGGGTTTTCTATGATGGAGTTATTGGTGAGTATATCTTTTATAGCTTCCATGATCGTTTTGGTATTATCCGTTAATGTTTCCAACAATAAATTGAGATATATTAACGAAGAAAAAACCAAAGCCCTTTTCTATACCATAGAATCAATGGAGGCCATCAGACTGGTGGATTGGGTTAATCTATTACCGGGGGATTACGCTATTAATTTAGTGGGCAATAATTGGGTAGTGAGTGAGGGTAGTCAAGTTTTAGATGGTGTCTATACTAGAACTATTACAGTTTCTGATGTTTATAGAGAAAGTTATGGTAACGGCCAAGTTTATGGTGATATTGTGGAGGCGGGGGGTTATTTAGATACAGATACTAAAAAAATTACTATTAATATCAGTTGGAATAGTAAGGCTGGTATAACCGAGCAAGAGGAAATGGAAACCTATTTACATCGCTGGGCAGCTAATCGTTGGGTCCAAACCGATTGGGTTGGCGGAGCAGGACAAATAGATTGGTTGGATGAAACTAGGTTTTTTTCTAAAGAGCAAGGCGTAGATGTTTCTGTAGCTGGCATTACTACTTTACAGCTTGGTTATATTGATTGGAGCAATACCACCACCACGGATAATTTTGATACGCCTAGTAATTTTGATGACAATGATGTAACTGAGAAAGATGGGATTGCTTACCTAATCACAGAAAATAATCCTTCTGGAGCTGAGCTATTTATATTAGATGTCAGTGATCCTTATAATGTTTTTGAAATATCATCTATAGATGTTGGCGCCTCTATTAATGGTATTAAAGTAGATGACCATTATGCATATTTGGCGACCTCTGATAATGTGGCTGAATTTAAAATTATAGATATTAATAATTTGGCCAATCCTTATATATATAACAGTTATAATTTGCCGAGCAATGATGACGCTATTGATTTAGCTCTGACAGGAACAGAGATATACATAGTCCAGGGTGATGATTTATATTCTTTAAGTATTTTAAATCCGGCAAATATTCAGCTATTAGATTCATTGGATTTAGATGAAGGCCTGGATAAATTATTTTTTTCAGACACCTATGTTTATCTGGCCACCTTAGATAGTGAAGCGGAATTTCAAATAATTAATGTAGTCAATCCGGCGGATTTAAATTTAGTGGGCATCTATAATTTACCTGGTGCACTCAAAGGAACAGACGTAGTGGTCAGAGGAGATAAGGCTTATATATCAACACAAAATAATGGTAGCGGATCTGAATTTTTTGTCCTAGATGTTAATAATCCGGCCACGCCTATTTTTTTGGGTGAATACGAAGTTAATGAAACAGTGCACTCTTTTGCTTTAGTAGGCCCTTATGCTCTTTTGGGGACCAATTTTTTAGAGGAAGAATTAAATGTTTTAAATGTTACTAACCCAGGTAGTATTTTAAAAGAATTTGGTTTTAATTTAGAGGGTTATGTATTAGGCATGTCAGCTAATTGCTCTATGATTTATGCCGCTACATCCAGTAACATCGGGGAGTTCTTTATTATTTCCACAGAAATAACAGATTGTGATTATTCTACTAGTGGTATTTTAGAATCTTCTACCTTTGATGCTGGTAATGCCACTAGTTCTTATAATTGGATTTCATGGTCTGGTCAGGAGCCACTAAACACCGATATCCGTTTTCAAGTGGCTACTAGCGATAACGCTGGTGGACCTTGGGTGTTCACAGGGCCAGATGGCACTAGTGCTACTTATTATACAGATAGTAATGGTGAATATATAGATTATGCCAGCCATGCTTCCAATCGATATATTAGGTATAAACTTTTTTTAGATAGCCAAGCGGATTTACAAACGCCCATTTTAGATGAGGTAGCCATTAGTTATTCAGAAAATCAATAGTATGAAAATTTTTGTAAAAAATAAACGCGGATTCACTTTATTAGAAACTATAATGTATTTATTTATAGCCACTATTTTGATGATAACGATTTCTGGTTTGGTTTTATCTATTTTTAATGCTCGTCGATATTTTATATCAATAAACGATGTTAATCATAATGCTAGATTTATTATTCATTATTTAACTAATCGGATGCATAATGTGGATAATATTGTAGATGTTAGCCCAGCAGTTGAAAAATTTCATTTTTATCAGATACCTAGTACTCGTTTTAGTATGGAAATTTCCGGAGAGGATTTTGTATATCGCGAAGGGCAAGACACTGGAGCTGGTTTCCCAGAGCAGCCAAGTTTAGCACCAGTTGTATTGAATAATTCCAATATTATAGTTTCCAATTTGTCGTTATTAGCAGTCAATGATTATCAAGGCGCCACTAATCAAGGAGTGCAGATAAATTTTACTCTAAGCACTGGATCGGCCAATGATCAATTTGGGTATTATCAAAAAAATTTCTCAACTTTTATTAGTATTAGATGATGTATATTTATTTTTTAAAAAATAAAAAAGGTGCCGCTACTCTCATATCAGCTATTTTTGTAGCTTCGGCTATGCTGTCTATATCTTTGTCTTTATCTTTGATTTCTATTAATATGAGAAGCAGTCTTAATTCATTTGTAGATGCCACACATACTTTTTACGCGGCTGAATCTGGAGTAGAAGAATCTTTAATCCAGTTGAGGAAAGAGCCAAATAATTATATTTTTGAAGACCTTTTGATTAATGGTATATCAATTCAACGTAATTTCATTGAAAATTATTGTGAAGGTGAGTCTTGTCGCTCTTTGATAGAAGCAACAGCTTCCACTACCCAAGCGACTAGAAAAGTAAGGTATTCTTGTGCCAAGGATATATCCAATTGTACTTGGAGTGAACTTATTCCCTAACTATTTTTTGGGTGTTTATAAATTATTGACAATCTTTTGTAAAAAGCTAATAATGAAAATGGCTAAGGGTAAAAACCCTTATTTTAATCAATAAAAGTATGTTTAATAGAAGAAATAAGCTAGTTTTTGGTAGCGTGGTGATATTATTAACTTTGTTTTTAGTTGGCTGTCAAAGAAACAAGGCTCAAGATTTAAATTTAGATAGTAATGATCAAGCTTCAACAACTGACGAGTCTCAGAGCGAAGATCAAAAATTAATCGGCGGTGATCAGGATGCCCACGGTTGTCTGATAGCAGCTGGTTATTCTTGGTGTCAGTCCAAAAATAAATGTTTGCGAACTTGGGAAGAAACTTGTCCGATTGAGCAAACAGAGGCCAGAGAGTCAATTATTTTTGAAGATTTAGAATGGAAAAAGTATAGTAATGATTTTTTTGCTTATAGCGTTGACTATCCAACTATTGTCAATATCATGGGTAATAACTTGGATGAGCATGTAGAATTTAATGGCCAGTTAGTAGATAATGAATGGTGGCCTCAAATTTCTATTTCTCATTATAATAATGATTTTTATCGTCCCAGTACCGGGGCTGATGTTAGTCAGTGGGTCAAACCATTTCCTGGTTATGGGCAAGGAGAAAAGATTAGTATTGCCGGGCTAGATACTGTCCATTATGTCCAAGAAAAGACTAGCACAGCTTGGGCAACTGATTATTTTTATTTTATCAAAGATGGTCAGCTTTATAACATCACCATTATCCATACCAATGATCAAGAGAATTGGCAGATTTACAAAAAGATTTTAAATAGCTTTTCCTTTGAAGATTAAAAATATTTTAAATAGTTTTAAATAAATCTCCTTTTAGGGAGATTTATTTTTTTGTTAAATTTTTTTCAGATAATTTTTGGCTCCGGCTCTGGTTTGAAAATGGAGAGCGGCTTTTATATGTTCGCTTTGCGCGCCAGTAGATTTTAATTGATAGGCCAGAGTATTTCTCAGTATTTGCGGGTTGATATTAACTGCTGGTTTGATATTTTTGGAGTATTGAGAAATTATTCTCTCTACTGAGCGGACGCTTAAGGATTTATTTTTTGATTTATTTGATCTATCGAAATTTATGAATAGATAATCAATATCATCATGACGACTATCTAAGTATTTTTTAAGATGCATCCAAACGTGGGGGCTGAGATAGATAGAATTATTTTTTGATAAAAATAATTCTTGGCGGATGTCATCTACTTGTTGTTTTTTTACTTCGATTAAGCGCCCGACTTTTAAACCGGAGTGATAGAGTAATTCCAATAAAGCTTTGTCGCGTAAAGCTAGGTGACTATTTTTTTTGAGGGGGTTTTCTAAAAATTGGTTCAATATTTCATTATCCAATATTTTTAACTCCAGATTATGGTCAGATAAAAGGTCAAATTGGAATTGTTGATGTATAAAGTGTAGATAATTATTAATAATTTTTAAACGTAGATTTATAGTATTAATTTTTTGATATTTTTTTAGTAAATATTTAAAATAATTTTTTAGTTCACTGGCCGTCGCTTTTTTATTATTTAGCCAATGCAAAAACTGTCGGACATGCCAAAGGTAATTTTTGATGGTGGAATTTTTGAGATTTTTTGATTTTAAATATTTTTTATAATTATCCATAAGTTTATTTTAACATAAAACGACACAAAAGTAATTATATAGTCTTGGCTTCCAAACCTTGACTTTTAAAGATAAAAATGTTAACATAAGTCCGTATTTCGGCTGATAGCTGAGTATATAATTAATTTCCCAGTACTGGGCTTAGCCTGACCAAGTCTAATTGAGACCAAGCTCGGATTCGGGAGTAGAAAGGATAAATATGTTAGACAAAAAGAAAAAACAGCGGATTATTGAAAAATTTAAGATTCATAAGAGCGATACCGGTTCAGCTGAGGTGCAAATTGCCATTTTGACCGAAGAGATCAAAGAGCTGACTAAGCATCTTAGAGAACACAAAAAGGATTTTTCTTCTAGACGCGGGCTATTAGCCAAAGTATCTCTTCGTCACAAACTGTTGCGTTATTTGGAGAGAGAAGATGAAAAGAGATTTACCAAACTGGTTAAAGTATTAAAGCTTAAGATCAGCAAGAAAGAAAGATTTGATATAGAAGAAACTATAGAATTAGCAGCTGAAGAAGTGGATGGAGAAGAGGAACAAGAAGAAATCAAAGAATAAATTTAAAACCCCGGACCATTTTGCCTCAAGGAGGCTGTGTTACGGGGTTTTAATAAAATAATTAACAGTCGAGAGTTGGTAGGTAAGTATTAGATTGTCAGTGGTCTAATAATCTAATATTTGCCATATCAGCTCGACGACCATTTTGAAAGGAGCTCAAATATGAGTATCAAACAATTTAACACACAAGTTGCCGGGCAAGAACTAAAGGTAGAAGTCGGTAAATTAGCCAAACAAGCTCATGGAGCTTGTACAGTTACCTATGGTGAGACTGTAGTTTTAGCTACGGTTGTCAGTTCAGGCCAACCAAAAGAAGGAGTAGATTATTTTCCTTTGATGGTTGATTATGAAGAAAAAATGTATGCCGCCGGTAAGATTAAGGGATCTCGTTTTATCAAACGAGAAGGTCGGGCTACCGATGATGCGATACTTACCGGTCGTTTAATTGATCGTTCTATTAGGCCGTTGTTTAAAGAAAGTGAAAGAAACGATATACAAGTCGTAGTGACGGTTTTGTCTTATGACGGCATAAATGATCCAGTTTTTCCGGCTATCATGGCTACTTCGGTGGCCTTGGGGATTTCTCCTATTCCTTGGGGCGGTCCTTTAGCTGGACTGCAGATTGGCCGAGTCGAAAAAGAGTGGGTCATCAATCCTAGCGTTGAAGCTAAGAGTAAAAGTGATATTGATTTATTTGTTTCTGGTTCCAAAGATGAAGTGATTATGATTGAAGCTGGCGCTAACGAAGCTTTGGAAGCTGATATTTTTGAAGCGATTAAGTTTGCTGGTAAACACATTGCTAAAATCATAGATTTTGTAGAAGATATTATCAAAAATGTTGGTGCTAAAAAGCAGGAGTCTTTAAACAACCCAGAAAAAGAAGCGGTTATTTCTTTGGTCAAGGCCAAGGTAGATCAAGTTTTAGCTCAATATGATTTAAGCAATTGTTTTCATCCTGATAAATCTAAAATGAAAGCCTCGATTGATGAGGTGAATGAAAAAGTAAACCTAGTTTTAAAAGAAGATAATGAGGTTTCCAAGGATATGCGGGCTATGGGCTTGGCTATGATTGATGAAGCTCTCGTCAAGGCTTTTAAAGATTTGGTTTTAAAGCAAGGACAGCGACCAGACAAAAGAAAATTTGATGAGATCCGCGTATTGGAAGCCGAAGTAGGCTTATTGCCACGTACTCACGGTAGTGGCTTGTTTGCTCGTGGTGAAACTCAAGTATTGTCAGTGGTTACTCTTGGCTCTCCGGGAGACGAACAGACTCTAGATACTATGGAAGAATCTGGTACTAAAAAATATATGCATCATTACAACTTCCCTGGCTATTCTGTCGGAGAAGTAAAACCGCTACGTGGTCCTGGTCGTCGGGAAATTGGTCATGGTGCTTTGGCAGAAAAAGCTTTGGTGCCAGTTTTGCCTAAAGACGAAGATTTTCCTTATACTATTCGGGTAGTTTCGGAAGTATTGGGCTCTAATGGCTCATCATCTCAAGCTTCTATTTGTGGGTCAACATTATCACTGATGGATGCTGGCGTACCGATTAAAAAACCAGTAGCTGGTATTGCTATGGGAGTAGTGGTAGATGATAACAACAAGAATAATTATAAAATTTTGACCGATATTCAAGGTATTGAGGACCATGCTGGCCATATGGATTTTAAAATTGCTGGCACCAGAGACGGTATTACGGCTATTCAGTTAGATATAAAATTGGGTGGTATTAGTTATCAGGTGGTTGAAGAGACCTTAGCTAAAGCCAAGGTAGCTCGAGAGAAAATTTTAGATGTTATGGCGGCAGTGATTTCAGAGCCACGAGCCGAACTTTCTCCTTATGCTCCTCGTATTACTACTTTACACATTGATCCGGAAAAAATTCGAGAAGTGATTGGTACGGGTGGCAAAATAATCAATGAAATAATCGCCGCTTGTAATGTTAGTATTGATATTGAGCAAGACGGCTTAGTCATGATTACTTCTACTGATGGTGAAGGAGCCAAAAAAGCCCAGGCTTGGATTGAGGGGATTGTTAAGGAGATAGTGCCGGGAGAAATTTATGAAGGACAAGTTTTAAAAATCGTTACCGATAAAAATAAAGGCACAGAAATAGGGGCCATTGTTCAATTGACCCCCAATAAAGATGGTATGGTGCACATATCACAAATTGCCTACGAGCGAGTTAACAAGGTTTCCGATAAAATCAAGGTGGGTGATGTGGTTAAGGTCAAGGTAGTTGAGGTTGATAAGGAAAAAAACAGAGTTAGTCTTTCTATCAAAGACTTATTGCCTAAGCCAGAAGGATTTACTCCACCAGCTGACAGAACATCAAAGTTTAAAAAACCAGGATTTTTCAAAAAATAATTTTTGGCCATTTTAAAGGCGTTAATTTAACAGAGTATTAAAATTATTCTGTGGATTTTCTTAAACTAGTACAAAAAAAAGAGCAGATAGCTGACAATAAGATAATTATAGCCACGGTTATTTTGGTTGTTTTGATAATGTCGGCTATAGTATTTTGGCCAGGGGCCTCTCAACATAAATTACTCACTTATTTGCCGGAAGGAGCTTCTTTTTATTGGCACTGGACTAGTAAAAATTATTTTTCTCAGGATTTTTTAGCTCAGACCGAGGTAGATAGCCGGATGGATGAGCTAAAAAACATCTTGGGTAGTAATTTTTTGAATTTACAGGAAGTTTTGTGGTTTCAAGTAGATAATAATTCGGCCAATGATAATTATCTATTGAGGTTTTCCAGACTGCCACGGTCATATGTCAGAGATTTAGAGGATAGGAGATTGGATTTTAGGGTTTATAGCCCAGCCAAAAATATTTTGCTGATAAACAAAGGAAAAAGTATAGATAATTTGATAGCCAACCCAGACAAAACTGATTATTTTGACGCTGGTATGAGTATTTATTGGCAGAAAAATCAGGCACCGGATTTTTTACAAGAATTGGCTGGTACTTTAGAACCTTTATTTTCCACTAATGACGTTTTGATAAATTGGCAAAAGGTTTCGCTACAAAGAAACAAGCTTGTTTTATTGGAAGAACGAGCGGTCGGAGTCAAAGATTTCAAAAATTTTTTTACTCCGGCCGATTTTGAGCTAGCTTTTGGTTTTGGTAGCCAAATGTCTGATGATTTGGCGGGAAAAATATCCAATGATTTACTAAAACCATTTTTTGATTCCTTGCCTTATTATCATTTGAGTAAAACAGCCATTAAAGAACGTATTTTAAAGGATACTATTGTTTGGCAAAAAGGTGACGGCTGGCTTTTGGCTAGCCATCAGCCCTTCCGAGAGAATATTTTGGATTTTATCCATAATTTAAAAGTGGAAGAAGTAGCTAGGGTATTGTCTGATGGTACGGCTTATACTGAGCTGGTGGCCGCCAAGGATCAAACTATCATTGAACAGCAGATTAATGGTCAAAAAATCTTGCAAATTGATCAAATATTTCTTTGGGATATCGGCGAGCAGCATTATTTGACTAATCGTAGAGAAATGATTGAAAATTTAAGCTCTGATAACCATTATTTAGTCAATATTTTGCAAGATTGTGTTAGTATGGACGCTCAAATAGGAGATTTTATTTATTTAGCCACAGCCAATTTGCCGACTGGGCAAATAAAAGACTATTTATTGGATAATCAGGTATCTAAACTAGAAATGTTTTCCTTTGCTACTGGTACTATTTCCGGTCTAAACATTTGTTTTTAGGTCAATATTTATAACAATAGTGCTTGCACCCTATACTGAGCGTAGCGAAGTTGTACCATGTGGATAACTTGTTGATATATTTAAATTATATTTTTACTTTCTGTCAAATTATATTTTAATATGTTATTTTTTTAGCTAATATTAGTTAATATTCTACATTGACAGAAAAGTTATTATATGATATACTTACTATGTTGATAAGTAGATCTTTAATATCATTTTGAGAAAAAGGATTGTATATTAGCCAATTTAGTGTATAACCCTTTTCATTTTACTGTTCTATTTAAAAAATGGGAAAATGCCTTGACCATTTCCAAAAATAAAACAAAAATAAAAACATAAAAAGGACTATCCTTTCTACACGAAAGAATTGAGTATTTCAGCCAGAGGCTGATCCGCCTTTGGCGGAAATTGATTAGAAGTATTCAGCTCTTTCGTGTAGAGGAGTTAGCTCCATAGCACGGTAAAATGAGTAGCTCTGAGTCAAGATGAGCATCAAAATTACGCTTTTGCGAAAAAGTATTTGTCAATTCGACTTACAAAAAAGTTAAGCAAATCATAATTTGCATAAGCGCTAAAAGCGCACACACCAGCCACAAAAACAACAGTTTAAGGGCACCGGAGGTGCGCTTTTTCATTTGGGTCAATAACCTTGATTTGTTAGGGTTTATTTGCTAATATGTAAGGGTATTTTTAGGCTTAGTTTTAATCAACAAACCTATGAAAATGGACAAAAAATTTATTGAAGAGAGAAAAAATGATTTAGAAGCTAGAAAGACTCAGCTAAAAAAGGAGCTGTTTACTTCAGCTGATCAGGTGACAGAGAATGATTATGATGCTAAATTTATTGATTTAGGAGAAAAAGAGGATGAAAATGCAGCTGAGGTAGAAATGTTTGAAAAGAATTTATCAATGGAAAAAACCTTGGAAGTGTCTTTATATAATGTTAATCTAGCCTTAAAGAAGATTGAAGAAGGAAATTATGGTCTTTGCGAAAAATGTGGTGGACCGATTAATCCTGACCGTCTAAAAGCTTTCCCGTCAGCGACAGCTTGTATGAAATGTAAAGAAAAATCATTATAAATGATTAAACATTTTTTTATAGTATTATTACTTTTTGTTGTTGATAGATTTACTAAAATTTATATTCTAGAAAATCCATCACCAGAAGTTTGGGGTGGTTTTTTTGATTTACATATCAATCAAGAAATAGCTTTTTCTTTGCCGTTGACCTATTTGGTTCTTTACCCGATTATTATAGCTATTTTGGTGGTGTTATTTATATCTTGGAAAAAAGATTTTGCTAAGAAAAGTATCTTGATCTGGCCCTGGGCCTTAATTATTATTGGGGCGATTAGTAATTTATTGGATCGTGTCAGCTATGGCGGGGTGATAGATTTTATTAGGGTACCTTATTTTACGGTTTTTAATTTAGCCGATGTTTATATATCAGCGGGAGTGGTTTGGATATTATGGTATTATTGGTTTTATGGAAAAAATAAACAGGAAAATAAAGTAGCTTAATTTTTTAAGTAAGATATTTAAGAAGATGTGACTTGACATATCTTCTTTTATTTTCTAAGATACCAATAACCAAGAAAAGCGATTTGAGAGTAGCCGGCTTTTGTCAGCTAGGCACGGGTTAGTTTTTGTTTTGATTTTCAGCGGGGGCTAAAGTCAAGGCAGATCATTTAAGTCGCTTTTCTTGGGTAGAAAAGTGATTTTGTATGAAAAGAGTATACAGTATAGCGCCTTATGGACTCAAAGGCATATTAGTAGAAATTGAAGCCAATTTGAGTCGGCATTTACCTAAAATTATTATAGTCGGATTACCCGATGCGGCCGTTTGCGAAGCCAAAGAAAGAGTTTGGGCAGCTATTGAAAATAGCGGCTTTAATTTTCCGCGCCAGAAAGTAGTTATTAATTTAGCGCCGGCTCAAATTAAAAAAGAGGGAGGTTCTTACGATTTGCCGATGGCTATGGCTATATTATTGGCTAGTGGAGTTATAAAAAATATTGAGCAAAACAGCGCCTTTATTGGTGAGTTGTCTTTAAATGGTGATTTAAAATCTGTGCCAGGTATTTTGGTCATGGTCGCTAGCTTAAAAAAGATGGGATTTAAGCAAGTATTTTTGCCTAGAGTAAATAGCAGAGAAGCTTCGGTGGTGGAGGGGATTGATATTTTCCCAGTACAAAATCTTTTAGAGCTAGTCAATCATTTAAATGGTGATAAAAAATTATTGGTCAGTGAAAACATAGCTTTTTGTCCAGAAAAATCTTTAGGGGAAGTTGATATGGCTGATATCAAAGGGCAAGCTCAGGCTAAAAGAGTTTTAGAAATTGCCGCCTCTGGCGGACACAATGTTCTTATGGTCGGCCCACCTGGTGTTGGCAAAACACTACTAGCCAAAGCTTTCTTATCTATCTTGCCGGATATTAGTTCGTCGGAAGCTTTGGACACCAGTAAGATATACAGTTTGGCTGGCCTTTTGTCCGATGATCGGCCAATGATAAATAGTCGGATAATGAGAAAACCACATCATTCGGCTTCGGTAGCGGCTATTATTGGTGGTGGCGCTTGGCCTAGACCAGGAGAAATATCTTTGGCCCACAATAATGTTTTATTTTTAGATGAGATTTTGGAATTCCCCAGACAGATACTAGAATCTTTAAGACAGCCACTTGAGGATAAGATAATTACTGTTTCTAGAGCTAAAAGCAGTTTAGATTTTCCAGCCAATTTTATATTACTAGCTACTGCCAATCCCTGTCCTTGTGGTTTTTTAACTGATAGACACAAAACTTGTCGTTGTAAAGATAGTGATATAAAAAAATATCAAAAAAAGTTATCCGGTCCGCTTTTAGATCGGATAGATTTGCAGCTATTGTTGGACAGAGTAGAGCAGGATGATTTGATCGCCGGCCCGTCTTATGGTGAGTCTTCCACTTTGATAGCGGGTAGAGTAAAAAGAGCCAGAGCCATTCAACAGCAGAGATTTTCTCAGAGTAACAATCAGTTAAATAGTGATCTAAATAATAAATTGGTTTATAAATTTTGCGATATTTCTGAGTCTAGTCGGCAGATATTAGCTCAGGCTATTAGAACTTTGGATCTGTCGGCACGGGCTTATTTTAAGATTTTAAAGGTAGCTAGGACCATCGCGGATTTAGAAGCCAGCTCCAAAATAGAGGATAGTCATATTTTAGAAGCTTTACAGTATCGAGCTAAAATTTTTAATTAATTTGATTTTTTATATTTTTTATGTTATAAGGAAAGTGTCGGTAGTTCTTTAATAAAATAATTCTCTTCAGGACTTCAGACGGGAGTTATTCCTTTCTGGTGTCCTGAAGAGAATTTCTTGGACACTGTTAGTGTTTGGGGATACTTGTCGAAGGTTTCCTATAGAGTATTCTCTACCCAGGCCTGGCAGTCTAATCAACAAGCATATGTTTCGTGCACTTTACGGATTTTTTAATCTGATATTTATGTTGATACTGTTCAAGATATTTGCCCCCGAGGTTTTTGATTTAGCAATTCAATTGCTAATTACTATTCTAAGCTTCCTCAATGAAGCCGCTGGTTCTTTGTCCACCGAGGGCATGCCAAACACTTTTCCAGAGGGTTTATAACCTCTGGTTTAGCTAGAAGTATGAGGTCCGATTCACATCGGCCTCTTCTTTTTATAAATAGAAATCGTCGCAAAAGATTTTGCGACGATTTATTAGCTGGTTGAGCAGCTTGACGGGGGCATCAGCTATACTTGTGCTCTTTTTTGTAGATGTTTCGGTTGGACCGAAGCATTGACCAAAAGAGTAAAGCACACAATGAGTTGCTGGCGATATTGATGCTGGCCGTCAGGTTGTTTGGAGAGGCAATATGCCAGATAAAGGAGATGAGTGCCACCAGGAAACAGACAATAGCCAAATAGGCTTGACCGTCTTCCAAGCGGTTGGTGGTCCAGGTCTTTTTCCTTTTGTCGACCTGGACCATCCAGCTGACTATATTGAAAATAAAAGCCAGCGACATGAAGAGCCATAGCCACATAGTCGATTCCTCCCTATGAGTGGGTGGTTTAGAGTACAGGATAATTAATTGTATATTATATTATAAATATAGTTATTTGTCAATAATATAGGTGAATAGCTAAAATTATGTTACTATACTTTTATGAAAAAATATATTTTAGCTATTATAATAATCATTGGTCTGGGTTTGTGGTGGGCTTATCAAAGTAGCCGTCCGGAAATAATAAAAATAGAATTACCAGTCGCTCAGGATTTTGATAATTTTGCTAATGAAAATTTTAATCCAGAGTTAGTAGTCAATGATGTGCCCGAAGAGCTAGAGGTAACTGAAATACCAGAAACAGCCGATGAAATTATGGAGCCAGAACCAATAGTCAAACAAATAAACGATGTTAATTTGGCTGTACCTTTTACATCTCAGGCGCCCACGGCCAATTGGGAGCAACCTTTTCAGGACGCTTGTGAAGAGGCTAGTATACTAATGACGGTTTATTATTATCAAAATAAAAAAATGCCGTCAGCCCTAGAGGTAGAGAGTATTTTAAATAGTATGGTAGATTGGCAGGCTGAATTTATGAATGGCACTCATGATATTACTATTGAAGAAACTGGTCAATTGGCGCAGGGATTTTTTGATTACCAGGCCAAAGTAATACCCAATCTTACAGCCGAAAAAATCCGGGAGTTTTTAAGAATGGGGCAGCCAATGATTGTGCCGGCTAACGGTCATATTTTGGACAATCCTTATTTTAGTGGTGATGGTCCAGATTATCATATGTTGGTGGTCAAAGGATTTGTGGGTGACAAATTTATTACCAATGATCCTGGTACCAAAAGGGGGGCGGACTTTATCTATACAGAAGAAAATTTGTTGGCCGCCATAGCTGATTGGGATAAAGAAAAGGCCCTGACAGTCGGGCCTAAGGTTGGTTTGATTTTGTATAAAGACTAAGCTAGTTTCGTATGGTTTATGTTTAGATTAAAATCATATTTTAAATACTCGGCAGCTTTTTGGCAGTAGTTCATGCGCTCTACAAAGATAGAGAAATAGTCCATAATATTGGTGACCTTGGTATCAAGGGTTAAAGACAAAGTAATGGTCTTTTTTTTGTTGTTTATATTTAGATGATTAGCCGTGACAGCATAATTTACTCGATCATGGATATCTTCTTTTATTTTTTTGTTATTTTTAATAACCACGCGGTTTCTATGCACATCAGATTTATCGGCGATAATTAAACAGGCTGTTATTTTATCTACTATTTTTAAATCATCTTTATCGTGAGAAACTATGGCTTGGATGATTCTAGATATTTGGACTGGGTCGGCTTGGTTGATGTAGCATTGAGAAAAAAGCATACCTGCCCAATAATGATGCTGAGTGCGTCCCAAAAAATTGCCCATATCATGACACCAGCCCGAGATTGCAGCAATTTCTTGGTCTTTGGCGCTTAGGCCTACGGCTTTGGCCAGTATTTTAGAGCGGTCACCGACAATATCCAAATGACGACGACCGTGATCAGTGTAACCCAAAGAATGCATATATTTATCCGTTTGATCTATAAAAGAATTGATCCGCGGATCTTTTTTTATATCTTTTAATTTTAATTCCATCAGGACTTATTTTTTTAGGGCGTCTTTTAAAGTTTTTCCAGCTTTAAATTTTGGTACCACTACCTTGGGTATCTCTATACGTTCTTGGGGGTTACGAGGATTGACACCCATCCTGGCGTGTCTTTCTCTGGCAGAGAAAGTTCCAAAACCAGTTAGTGTCAACTCTTTGCCACCCTTTAGCCTTTCGATAACTAAATCTTCGAAAGCCTGGAGGACGTCCTCAGTCTCTTTTTTACTGATGCCGGCTTTGATAGCCACTGTTTCTATGAGCTGAGCTTTATTCATAGAGTTATGTTAATTGATTATTTCTCTTAATAATTTTATCTTCTTAGTTTGATGAGTCTTATTATCTATTTCTAATAATACTGCATTTACTTCGATTTGACCAGATGTTGGTAAATCATGTCTAATTTTGGTTTCAGTTAAAAATTTTTCAATAATTATATCAGCTTTTACACCTAAGACCGAAGGGTGGGCTCCAACCATACCAATATCGGTGATATAGCCAGTACCCTGGTCTAAAATTTGAGCATCAGCTGTCGGAACATGAGTATGAGTACCCAGGACAGCAGATACCCGACCGTCTAAATAAAGACCCATGGCTCTTTTATCGCTAGTAGCTTCAGCGTGCAGATCGATGATAATATTGCTGTCTTTGGGTATTTTTGTTAGTAAGTAATTTATTTCAGTAAAAGGATTGGCCAGAGTTGTTTCGTTGTCCATAAAAGTGCGGCCATTTAAATTTATGACAACTAGCTTGGTGCCATTTACTTCACTAATTTGGAAAAGATATTTTTGGGGACAACGACTATCATTGGCTGGAGCAGCTATCTGATAATTTGTTTCTTCGGCTAGTTTGTCTAATTCGTATTTTTTCCAAATGTGATTGCCACCAGTAAATATTTTAACACCAGCCCCCGATACTTCTTGTAGTGTCTTCGGTGTGACGCCTTTATTGTGGGCCAGATTTTCTACATTAGCAATAATAATATCGGGCCGATATTTTTTCTGCCAAAGGGGGGATATATCTTTGACGCCTTTTCTACCCAACGATCCGGATATATCGCCAAAAAATAATACTTTAGTACTACCTAGCATATTCAGTTATTCTTTTTTCTCTAATAATAGTTACTTTGATTTCGCCAGGATATTTGAGGTCATTTTCTATTTTATTGGCAATATCTCGGGCCAATTTTTCACTAGCATAATCATCAATTTGCTCTGGAGAGACAAAAACACGGATTTCTCGGCCAGCCTGGATAGCATAAGCTTTTTCTACTCCAGCAAATGATTTGGCAGTATCTTCTAGTTCGGTTAGACGCTGGATATATTCTTCAAAAGAATCGCGACGAGCACCCGGTCTAGATCCAGAGATGGCATCGGCTATTTTTACAATAGTTCCTTCCAGTGTCTTGGGGTGATCTTCATGATGGGCTAGTGACATATAAGCCACTTCTTCTGGTAAACCAAATTTTTTCATCAGATCATAACCAATTTCTGGATGAGATCCTTTGATTTCATGGTCTAGGGCCTTACCAATATCATGGAGTAAACCACCTTTTTTACAGACACTGACATCAGCCTTAAGCTCAGCAGCCAAAAGACCGGCCAAATAGGAGACTTCTAAGGCGTGTTGTAATTGATTTTGTCCGTAGCTAGTACGGTATTTTAAGCGACCGAGTATTTGTAGTAATTTATTATCTAGGCCGACTATGCCAGCTTTGTAAGCAGCCTCTTCTCCAGCTTTTTTTATATCAACAGCCAATTCTTTTTTGGCGGTATTAACAGTTTCTTCTATTCTACCCGGGTGAATACGGCCGTCAGCCATCAGTTTGTCCAGAGTTCTTTTGGCCAAGTGGCGGCGGATAGGATTAAAAGCAGAAACTAAGATAGTATCTGGAGTGTCATCAATGATGATTTCTACGCCAGTTAACTGTTCAATTGATTTGATGTTTCTACCTTCACGGCCAATGATACGTCCTTTCATTTCTTCATTAGGTAAAGACACAGAAGTAGTGGTAGTCTCGACAGTGTGGGGAGCAGCACAACGTTCAATGACGGAGCTAAGCATTTCTTTGGCTTTAGCTTCCATTTCTTCAGAGCCTTGCTCTTCCAATTTTCTCATGCGTTGCAACAAGTCATCTTTGATACGCACTTCGGTATTTTTGATCAGTATCTCTTTGGCTTCTTCTTGAGAAAGGGCAGCCACTTTTTCCAGTTTATCCAACTGTTGTTGGCGGATTTCTTTTATTTCCGCCTTGTTTTTTTCTAATTGTTTTTTATCGTTAGCTATTTTTTGCTTATCGCTTTCTAACTCCATCAGTTTTTGGTCAAATAGACTTTCTCTTTTGGTTACTCTATTTTCCAAATCCTGTAAATTTTTACGACGTTCTTTTTCTTCGCCTTTAGCTTCTTCGATAACTTTTAAAGACCGTTCTTTTGCTTCCAAAAGAATATCAGCCGATTTCTGATTGGCTTTGGCTAGGATTGTTTCGGCTTTTTTTTCAGCCGAGCTTACTCTTTGACTAGTAAATAGTTTTTTTATAAAAAAACCAAGAATCGCACCAATGATTAGGGCGCCAATTAATTGAAGTGGGTTCATTATTTATAAACTTTCCAGTTTACTGTTTGTAGATTGCAGCCAATGGCTAAAAAATCTATCTCAATTGATAGCTATACTTATAAATAGAGATTATTTTTTTGGTATGCATTTGCCAGATTGGCTTTGAAATATTTTGAAATTATAAGAGAATTTTCCAGAATAAAACTTCAACAAAGTTCAAAACAGTAAATTAATTTTATTAAATTTAGTGAGGATTTTACTATTTTTCCCTTAATTTATAGTATTTGATAGTATCCTCATTGCTGAGAATAACATAATCCCTATTAAAAATCAAGACCATAGGTGCTGTCATAAATTCAAAGACCATCAGCTTAATGTATGACATCAGTTGAAGTTTTTCAACTATCAATTGGTGCTATACGCTGATGGTCCAGTGATGAGTTGTTTAAAACTAGAGTTTAAAAACTCTAACACTCACCTTGAGCAGAATATTAGCATATTTTGAAAATATTGAAAAGTATTTTTAAAGATTATTTTATTATCTTGTCTATCAGTCCGTAAGTTAGTGCTTCCTCGGCCGTCATGTAGTAATCTCGGTCAGTATCTTTTTCAATTTTAGTTATTTTTTGGCCAGTATGATACTGCAGTATTTTATTTAGGCGATCTTTTAGTTTGAGGATTTGCTCGGCTTTTATTTTTATATCACTGGCTTGTCCGCTAGCGCCACCCATGACTTGATGAATCAAAATTTCTGAGTTGGGCAGAGCAAATCTTTGGCCTTTGGCACCACCAGCTAAAAGTACGGCCGCCATAGAAGCGGCTAGTCCGACACAGATGGTTGAAACCGGACTTTTGACATGTTGGATGGTGTCGTATATTGCTAGTCCATCGGTGACCGATCCGCCCGGGCAGTTGATATACATCTTAATCGGATTTTTGTTGTCTTGAGCATCTAGAAAAAGCAGTTGGGCAATAACCAAATTGGCGATCCGGTCGTCAATGGCGTCGCCTAAAAAGATAATCCGGTCTTTTAAGAGGCGAGAGTAGATATCATAAGCTCTTTCACCGCCGGGGACTTTTTCAATGACAGTTGGTATAAGCATAAGTTTTTATATTATTTTTAATTTATTATTATCATAAACCAGACGGCCTGACAAGGAGAACCCAGCGGCTTTTTTATGGCCACCACCGCCAAAAATTTTGGCTAGCTGTGTCAGGTCAATATTCAAAGTAGTGCGCAGCGATCCTTTGATGACATTGTTTTTCATTTCTGTCAGGACCATTAATATTTTAGCATCTTTTAGAATATGTAAGAAGTTTATTATACCCTCGGTGGCTGTTTCATCAACTTGGCATTCTTTAAAATCTTCTTGATTAAACCAGGTATAAACAATGCCGTGATGTTTGGACTCACGTAATCTCTCCATGGCCCTACCCCATAGGCGCAGATGAGCTATATTGGTGTTGGTTAAGGCGTTTTTTACAATGCGATGTGGTTTGGCACCTTGCTTAGTCATTTCTGAAATAGCATTAAAACAGTGATAGCTAGTAGCTGCATTGGTAAAGCCATTGGTGTCAGTAATCATGCCACAGCTTAGTCCGGTCGCTATGTCGCTGTCCCAATCAATTTGCCAGTCCCTAAACAATCGATAGAGGACCTCAGCATTGGAAGATGCTTCTGGTATGACCAGATTCATATCGCCAAAATGGGGATTGGTAATATGATGGTCAATGTTTATTAATTTGTAGCCTTGGGGTAAAGCAGTCATCAGTTTGTCTACGCCGGCGTATTCCAAACTGGCGCAATCAACAGTGATTATTAGATCGTATTTTTTGGTAAATAATCTATGATCATCGCTAATCAAATGAGCATTGGGTAAAAAGGAAAATTTTTCTGGTAAAGGGTGCAGACAAAAACTAAAAACATTTTTACCTAATCTTTTAAGATAAGCCAATAAAGCCAAATTTGATCCCAGCGTATCACCGTCGGGTTTTTGGTGGGAAATAAGTAAAATATTTTGAGCAATATTTATTTCCTGTCTAATATTTTCACTGATGGTTTTGTGATTTTCCATAACGAGGTAGTTTAGCGGAAAAATAAGCTTTCGTCAATGATTTGGCTATAGATATTGACATAATGGTCGATATTTATTAGTATAGACAATTGGTTTGTACTATACATTTTTAGCTATAGAAAGGAGCTCTTATGTGTCAAAGTGGTCCGCCGACAGAACCAACTGGTTTTGCCAGGCTATTAGGGGTTAATACTTTGGGTATTTATTTTCCCGAGGAGAATAAATATGTGGTGGAAATCGATTCTTTGAATCGAGAGGCTACCAATTTCTTCGGGACTTTGCACGGTGGCGTTATCTTGGGTCTGTGTGACGACTTCTGTGGTATGCTTATTTACCATAAATATGGTATAAATACTGCCGTGACCATTGAGGTCAAATCGCACATTGTCTATCTTTTGCCGGTTCGGCCGACATCTAAGCTCACATTTGTTTGTGGCATCGGCTCGGAGATGTCGGGCATAATTTATTTGTATGTTAATGTGATATCAGGTGAAAAGAAGGTAGCAGAGATGACAGCCAAATGGCATCGCCGCTAAGCTTCAACAATCAAATAGCCCACCGCGTCAGACGTGGTGGGCTTAAAATTTATTCTTTTAAAGCTTCATCTATAGCACTGTATTTAAGAGCTCTTTCGTCTAGTTGCCAATTTATTTTTGGAACAACCCTTAGTTTTATATTTTTACCCAAATTTTTTTGGACATGGCCAGCAAATTTTTGGATCACTGCCAGTCCGGTACCGATTTTATTTTGGGGGATGATACTGAGATAGGCCGTAGCGTTTTTTAAGTCATCAGAAACAGTTACTTCAGAGACGCTGATTAACATACCGATAGGCGGCTCAAAATCACGGATAATTATTTTGTTTATTTCTGCACGCAATAGTTCGGCTACTTGAGGGATACGTTTATTCATATATTTCTTCAAAAAATTCTAAAGTGTCACCAATGGCAATAATCGGCTCGCCTTTATATTCCAGTCCGGCTTCATTTCCTTCGACTACTTCAGAGACCGCTTCTTTGGCTGATTGTAAGCTTAGGAGTTCTCCTAAGGCCTCAACTTGGCCATTTTTTAGTACTTTTATTTTACTCTTTTTGGTAATTTTACCAGCTGTTATTTTACCGCCGACTATCATAGAGTTTTTGGTAGATTTAAAGATTGCCAAAACCTGCATTTTACCAAGAAATTTGTGAATAGTTTTTTTACCTTTGATACTTTTTAAAATTTTCTCCACTTCTTCTAGTAATTTATAAATAATATCAAAATGGAGGATAGTAACATGTTTTTCATCAGCCAAAGATTTTAGATTTTTATTTTCTTTGATATGAAAACCAATAATCAAAGCATTGGTGGCGGCGGCATTTAAGACATCGTCTTCAGTAATTTGTCCTAATCCTTTTTTTAGTATTTGAATATTAGTATTAGGTACGTTTATTTTTGATAGTGATTCTTCAATGGCCTCGGCTGAGCCCAAGACATCAGATTTTATAATCAAGTTTAAATTTACGGCATTTTCATTGTTTTCCTTATCGCTATTTTTATTGATGCTAGAAGAATTCCTCATAGCCTTGCTTTGGGAACTCATTTCTTTGAGGCGAACTTTATATTGTTTTTTATCCGTAATAACTTCTAGTATTTCACCAATGCTTGGCAACTGTTTCAAACCTAGTATTTTAACTGGTGTAGCTGGGCCAGCTGTAGGCATTGCTTGTCCTTTCCAGTCCTGCATGATTTTTATTTTTCCTGGTACAGAGCCAACTAGAAACATGTCGCCTATTTTTAGTATACCAGCTTGAACCAAGACAGTGGCTACTGGTCCGGCGCTTTTATCAACGTGTGATTCAATAATAGTACCAACGGCATCACCAGATGGGTCAGCTTTTAATTCTTCCATGTCGGCTACTAGTATAATAGTATCTAAAAGTTCGGAAATATTTTTTTTGAATTTGGCGGAAATAGGTTGGCAAATAGTTTTACCTCCCCAGTCTTCGGGAATCATATTTATTTCTGACAATCCTTGTTTGACCCTATCGACATCTGCCCCTTCTTTATCAATTTTATTAATGGCTACTATATAAGGAAGTTTCTCTTTTTGAATAACGGAGATACTTTCTAGAGTCTGTGGTTGGAGCCCATCATCAGCGGCCACTACTAAGACTGCTATATCAGCGATTTGTCCACCACGACTACGCATGGCTTTAAAAGCTTCGTGGCCGGGGGTGTCTAAAAAAGTAATTAATCGATCTTTTTTACGTACTTGATAAGCACCAATGTGCTGGGTAATTCCACCAGCTTCTTGATCAACTATATTTGTTTCTCGGATTGCGTCTAGCAGTTTGGTTTTGCCATGATCAACATGGCCCATCACTACTACTACCGGTGCTTTGATTTCTTGTTGGTGTTCCGGACGATTGGTTAAGAGTATTTTTAATTTTTCTCTTTTGCTCTGCTCTTCTAAAATTTCTTCATTAGACCTAGTAACCTTAAATCCCAAATCCTCAGCAATGATAGTAGCCGTATCAAAATCAATTCTTTCATTTAAAGAAACCATAATGCCATTTTTCATCAGTTCGGCCATTAGTTTGGCAACGGGTAATTTCATTTTTTCGGCCAAGTCTTTTACGACGATAGTTTCGGCAATACTAAGTTCTTTGCTGACTGGTAGATTTTTGGCGCCTTGTGGTTCTTTGCCACGCTCTTCTATCTTAGATAATTCTTTTTGAAAGACTTCTTTTTTGGTGGCTTTTTTCCAAGCGGCCATAATTTTTGGTGCTAGCTTATCATCTACCTTGAGAGCTCTGGCACCAATATCAAAACCGAGTCCGGGTAGTCTTTCCAGGAGCTCATTAACGGTGACTTTGAGTTGTCTAGCTAAGGTGCTTACATTCATGATAGTAGAATGAAATAATTAAATACACGGTGCTAGAGTGTATGGTTAGTAAAAAATAGTATTTCGTGCTTACTTTACTAGAAATTACTAAAAAAGTCAATCATCTATGGGGTTTTTGGTCTTGACAAGGGTGGGTCATTTAGTGTAAATTTAACAGTCAAAATTAAAAAAGTCATGGATTTGTCAAATAAAGAATTGAATAGGTTGGTCAGCTCTTCTAATAATATATTGATTAGTGGACCCAGCAACCCTCATTTAGATGTTTTGGCTTCAGCTATAGCCTGGCAGTTTTTTTTATTGAAGGAAAATAAAAAGGTTGATCTTTGTTTTGATGGTCAGATTTCTCAATATACTTTCTTGCCGGAAAAGGTGGAGATTTTACAGACGCTAGGCAATTTGAATAAGTTTAAGATTATTTTAGATATTTCTAAGACCAAGGTGAAACAGCTTAGTTATGATATGGACAAGGACAATCTGACTATTGATGTGGTGCCAGAGGGGGGAGTTTTTAATGCTCAGGATGTAACGACCGATCGGGGAGAGTATAAATATGATTTGATTATTACTTTGGGCGCCGATGATTTGGAGTCTTTGGGTAAAGTATTTTCTGAAAACAGACATTTTTTCTATAGCCGACCAATTGTCAATTTGGATATCTCGGTGCTCAATGAAAATTTTGGTCAGCTTAATATCATAGAATCAAGCAGCACTTCTTTGGCCGAAGTATCTTATAATATTTTGTCAAAAAATATTGATCGTGATATGGCCACCTGTCTTTTGGCTGGCATGATCATGGCCACCAATAGTTTTCAATCTCCCAAAGTTACTCCCAGCAGTTTAGAGATTGCTTCTCAGTTGATTATCAAAGGTGCCAAGCGTGAACAAATCATTGAAGGATTGTATAGGACCAAAGACATCAGGACGCTGAAGAGCTGGGGTAAGGTTTTGTCTCGTTTACAAAAACAGGGCAGTATTATTAGTGCCCATCTCAATCACGATGAACTAGAAAATTTGCCCAAGGATTTTGCGGATATGGTCAAGGATTTGATACTGTCTACCCCAGGTGCGCAGGTGGCGGTTATATTTTATCAATTAGAGCTTGGTCAAACCGAAGCTTGGGTTTATAGTATTACCAATATCAATGCTTTTGATTTGGTCAAGGATTTGAGAGCAACTGGTAATCGTTATTTAGCCAAAGTAATAATAGATAAAGACCTGATTACCAGTCAGACTAAGGTGATAGAAATTTTGGCTAAAAAATTGGATATCATAAACAGTCTTTAAAATACTTCACAAAAAATGGTTGGTAGTTTATAATGTCTATGTTTTCCGTCAGAGGCGGACGGGTATTTACGTCCTGTAGCTCAGCTGGTTAGAGCATCACTCTTATAAAGTGGGGGTCCCGGGTTCAAATCCCGGCAGGACGACCATTTAATTAAATTGACACACTTATTGGTTTTTGGTAAAATTGTATAGTTAAACTAAACAAATACAAATATATGGGTACAAAATTAAAAAATAAAAGACTATCAGTTAAAAGACGACGTAGAAAGAAACTCAGAAGAAGAAATAGTCAGAAAAAGAAGAAATAGATTTTAAAACACATAACTTTTAAATTTTTAGTCCCGCCGCGTTTAACGCGGCGGGGTTTTTGTAAAGTTTAAACCCCTAGCTTCGGCCAGGGGTTTAGGGGTATGTCTCCAAACAGTCTTTAGGCGGCAGGGTTTTTATGGATCCGGCCGTAATCAATCCAAGAAACACAATGGGTTTCGACATATCGATTTTGGAAACAATCAATCTGTCCTAAAAGTGTGTCTTGGAAGTAGACGCCTTTTTCTACCCCGACTGTTTTGATGTCAAAATCATACCGCTTATTAGCTTCAAAGGTAAATCCTTTGATAGAAACTGGATGGTGGAAAAGAACAACTTGTCGCATGGCTATGCTCCTTTTACTATATGTAATGACAATTTTACTGATGTAAAAAAATAACCCCTAAATTATTAGGGGTTATTGGCTAGACAATAGTTTTTAAAAAATAAAAGTCTAAGGGGGTAGGAATACTTAAATGGATTTCGTATAAATATTAGCTTCATAAAACATTTTTATTAGTATAGCTTATTTTTTGAAAATTAAAAAGTTTAACTTGTGGATATTTTTATGAATTAGAAATTTTAGGACGAAGTATAATAAATATGTTATAATGTATATATTAATAAAAAATATATGAATAAGACAATTTATTTTGCCACTCGGGGATTTGCTATATTATTTATACTGATGACTGTTTTATTTGCCTTTGATTTAGGCAAATTTTCTTGGTTGGGATTATTGATGCATCTTTTGCCAACTTTGGTATTGGTGATAATTTTAGGCATTTCTTGGGTGCAGGAGAAAATTGGTGGTATCTTGTGGATTTTAGCGGCCCTAACTTATGTAGTAATAGCTTGGGGTGATGTCAACTGGCTGGCTTATCTACTGATGGCTGGCCCAGCTATAGTGATTGGTGGCTTATTTTTATGGTCTTCATTTATGAGCGGGGGAAATACTAGTTTACCAAAATTACCCAAACTATTTCCCAACGCTACTCCTTCTTCAAAATTAATGGAGAAAAAATAGAATTAATTATATTTTGAATAAAATGTCCTATCTAAATAAGGGCATTTTATTTTTGGAAAGTATTGATCCAGCCTTTCGCGAAAAGCTGGATTGATTTTTTACGAAAATTAGTGTATAATATTCCTGTTTTTTGTTAATTAATTAAGTAAATAGGAGAATAATATGCAAGACAAACTCAAGGAACTATTTATTTTCGCCTTAGAAGTAGCTGTTATTTCAGCTGTTTTGTATTTTGTCAGAGGACAGCTAGTAGAGAGTCATCACCGAGAGGTTAGTCATTATTTACCGATGTTGATTGATATTTCGTTTTTGGCATTATTTGCTAGTTTTGGTAGTCGGATGGCCAATGCTTTGGGCATCGCGCCAATGGCTGGCAAAATAATCATGGGCATTATTGCTGGTCCAGCAGTTTTGGGTGTACTCCAACCAGATGCTGAGGGCGTTGAGTTTGCCCGACTTATCGGTGTGTTATTTATTCTTTTTGAAGCAGGTCTTCATTTTGATATGGACCTTTTGAAAAAGAATATTATCATCGCCACTGTTGTGGCTTTCTGTGGCGTCTTGGTACCACTCATATCTTTTGCTGCTTTGGGTCACTATGTGATCGGATTGGACTGGGTACCCAGCATTTTCTTAGGGGGTATTTTTACCGCTACTTCCGTTGGTTTGTCGGTTGAGGCTCTCAAAAGAGCTGGTAAGTTGGACACCAATCTGGGTAATCAGATAGTGGGGGCGGCAGTAATTGACGACATTTTGGGTGTTATTATCTTGACCGTCTTGGCTAAGATATCTGATGCCGGCAATTTCGCCGAAGAGGCTCTTAACCCTTATGTTATGCTGACTATCGGTGTTGTGGTATTTTTGGCCGCTACCTATGCTCTGTGGAGTTTGGGTATCGCTCATAAGATCGCCGGTTATTTGGACCAGTGGTACGCTAAAAGTAGTACTGGTATCTATACCAGGTTTTTCTTTGGTATGTTGATGCTGGGAGCGTCGCTCTCAGCCCTCTTAGGTCTGGAACCAGTCTTGGGTGCTTTTGGTATCGGAGTGGTACTCTCTAAAGTAGACAACGAGATCAAGCATGATGCTTGGTCCAAAATCGAAGGGTACATGCACATCTTCGTTGGTGGCTTTTTAGTCAGCATTGGTACAATGTTACCACGTAGCTCCTTGGTTGATTTCAAGGTGTGGATGTGGGCCATATTATTCACTGTTTTGGCTTTCTTCGGTAAGTATGTAGTCAAATATCTTTTCAAAGATAAACAAGATGGCAAACTTGTTGGTTTGGCTATGTCTATCCGCGGTGAAGTCGGTTTGGTTTTTGTGGCTGTGGCTTTGGCCAATCATGCTTTGGATGCCACTATGGCTTCCGCTTCACTACTGGCCGTCATACTGGTAACAGTTTCCGGTGCTATCCTGTTTGAAAAACAGGTCATGAAGCAAGCTGTTCCAGAAAAAGCTGGCAGAGTTGAGAGTTCTACAGAATTATAAACAACTCATATATAATCCACTCCCCACCGGAGGCGGGGGCTGGATTTTTATTTTTCATTATTTATGTTAAAATATATTTATCATAGATATAATTTATGCTCACATATACATTATTTATTGTTGGTTTTTATTTTTTGATAAAAGGCGCCGATTGGCTAATTGAGGGCGCCTCTTCTGTAGCCAAAAAATTCAAAGTGTCCAATTTGATGATTGGACTGACAGTTGTATCCTTTGGGACTTCGGCACCAGAATTGGTAGTTAATATTTTGGCTTCTTTTAAAGGCAGTAGTGATTTGGCCATTGGCAATATTATTGGTTCTAACATTGCCAACATTTTGTTGATTTTGGGAATTGCGGCCATTATTTTCCCTTTAGCTGTTAGAAAAGGCACCGTCAACAAAGAAATTCCGCTCAATCTTTTGGCGGTTTTTGTGTTGTGGCTTTTAGCCAATGATCAATTGATCGATAATGTAGTATTTTCTACTTTATCTCGGATAGACGGAGCTATATTTTTGGCCTTCTTCGTTATTTTTATGTACTATACTTTGGGTTTGAGTAAAGTAGAAGGTGAAAGTGAGGAAGTAGAAAAATACAGCCTTTGGAAATCAATTTTGATGATAGTCGGTGGTATTGTTGCTTTAGCTTTGGGTGGCCAATGGATAGTAGATGGTGCTATTAAGATTGCTTTTAAATTTGGGATGAGTGAGTCACTAGTTGGTTTAACTATTGTAGCGGTGGGCACATCACTTCCGGAGTTAGCGGCTAGTGCTATGGCTGCTTATAAACACAAAGCGGACATTGCCATTGGCAATGTAGTTGGTTCAAATGTTTTTAATATATTTTGGATTTTAGGAGCGAGCGCTATTATTCGGCCGATTATTTTTTCTCCAGCGCTAAATTTTGATATTTATTTTATGGCTTTTATTACAGTATTATTATTTTTATTTATGTTTATTGGGAAAAAAATGATTTTACAAAGATGGCAGGGTGTGACCATGGTTTTTGTTTATATTTTTTATATAGGTTATATAATCATTAGGGGTTAATTTTATGGAAAATTTAAACAGTGAAAATTTATCAGGCTCTCGTCCAGAGATTTCTTATCCTGTCCATCCCACAGTCAATGTGCCACCACCTAGTGGGCTAAATGAGCGGATTTCTCATCATAGTGTTTCCCCGCGTCGTTTTCAGAGGAGGATTGTCTGGATTGTCTTAGCAGTTTTTATTTTAGCAATTTTGGGAGTAGGTGGCTGGTGGTATTATGCTCAGGGTCAAGTTTTGCTTTTGATGAAGCAAGCCAAGTGGAGCTGGGGGTTGGAAGATTTACAAAACTACCAACAGGATACTAATGTGTCCTTAGAAATTAAAAATCGTAGTCAGGGTGAACAGGATATTTATGCCATGTTTTTTGGCGGAGAAAAATTTAATTTGGATGTAGTTGGACACAATAAAAATATTGGTGCCAATACGGAGTCCGATGTTGATATTAAAGCCAAGACCGAAGGGTTTAATTTGGACTTAGGTTTGCAAGCCAAAAAAATAGAAGATAAGTTGTATTTTACCTTTAATTTAGAGGGTATTGAAGATTTGTTGACTAATATATTTGGGGCAGTAGATCAGGGGGGTGGGAGCTCTTTTAAGGATGCTTTCCAAAACATCTGGTTTGAAATGGATATTAATGATTCCTATAACATTTCTATAGATAAGGATAAACTCGCTCAGTTGAACAACAAATTTAATGATTATTTACAGCAACTTAAAAAAGATAAGATTTTTGATTTTACGGACTTAAAAGAAGATTCAAAAGGTTTTAGAAAAATTAAATTAACTATTAAGGAAGACAAAATAGAGCAGTTCATAATTACTTCTTTAAATTATCAATTAGAGGCCTCTCAGATATTTTCTGGACCAGAATCTAGCGATGTTTATAAGCAGACCAATGAGCAGTGGGTAAAAGATTTTGAGAAGATGAAAGTGGAGAAACCAGCTGATTGGGAGAAAATGAAACAGATGTTTAAAGCAGTTGAATTAGTAATTTTGATTAATCCAGACACCAAAAATATTCATGGTTTAGAAATAGCTTTAAATAATTTTGTCTTAGAAGCAGATGGCTATGCCACCATTTTTAATGGCAGTGTTAAGTATTTTATTGATAAAATTGATTCTTATGAAATCGTTAAACCAGCTAACACTAAACAAATAGGAGCATTTGGTGATCTCCTGATGGGTGCTCAAGTTTTTGCTGCACCGTCAAACAATGATTTTGAGGAATTAAAGAATAATAGTCTTAATCAGGATTTAGACAGTTATTTTACAGATACGGATGGAGATGATTTATATGATTATCTAGAATCTTTCTTTAGCACTGATATTAATAATTCAGATACCGACGGGGATGGATATTTGGATGGTCAAGAAATATCCAATGGTTATAATCCTACGGGGGACGGTTTGATGGATCCAGAAATGGTCAGCTACCTAAAAGAGGAGCGTTTGAGAGCTAAAAAAGAATATGTTCAATCAGATTTAAAAAAATTAATTATTGAGGCCATTCTTTGTGAAGACATACCAGAAAATTTACAATATGTAGCCGGTAATAATTGTGATGGTTCGGTAGCTCCGACAGCTGGAAATTTAATTTGTCCATCTTCATATTTTCGTTGGCCTGATATAACAGTTAATAATTCTGGATTTACATATCTTCCATGTAATTCAGATACTGATAATAATATTTGGGAATATGGTGCCACAAATGGAGATGTTACTATAATATGTAGTAGTTCAGAAATGAAATGTTTAGAAACTTAGTTTTATAATTAGTATTTGAAAACCACCCAGCTTCGTTAAGAAAATGGGTGGTTTTTTGGTAAGTAAAATTTATTTAATATAGTTTAGAGGATTTTGTCTAGCATCATTTACTCTCACCTCAAAGTGAAGATGAGGACCAGTAGACCAACCGGTACTACCTACCAAAGCTATGGTTTCGCCTCGGGAAACGTCATCACCAACTTCTACTAGTAATTTTGAAGCATGGCCATAAAGAGTTTTTATGCCGTTTCCGTGATTAATTACTACATTATAACCATAACCCTTGGACCAACCAGAGCGTTCTACTTTTCCAGCCTCAGCCGCATAGATTGGATTGCCGGTTTTATCACCAACGTCTAAACCGGAGTGTCCCCAATGGTAATATTGAGTAATGCGTTGACTCAAAATCGGCCAGAGCAGTTTACTGTCGCTATCGACTGTTGAGTCTGGTGGGATTACATCGCTGTCACTGATCACCGGTGGTTTGTAAGAAGACACTACGCGAGTCGGCCTGACACCATCTGGTACAAACAAGAGGTCACCAATACTAATATCAGAAGCATCAGCTAGTTTATTGGCGTCAATGATTTTTTGAGCATCGGATTGATACTTTTTGGCAATACCCAAGACCGTATCACCAGAGACAACTTCATGATTAACGCCGGAGTCTTGTAAAATATTTAATTTTTGTCCAGGACGAATGGTGCTACTCCAGGTCAGACTGTTTTCCCACAAGATAGTGTTGGCTGATACGCCAAATTTTTCGGCGATTTGGCTGATAACATCACCCGGCTCAACTATATACTCTACTAATTTAGTTCGTGATATTTCATTGTTAGTACCAGAATTTTCTGTGTCTTCTGGGCTGATTAAAACCAGACTGGAAGCATCGGGCGAGGTGCCAGCGACAGCATCGTTACTTTCTTCAAAGGGGCTGATAGCTGCTAGTTGCTGGAGAGTGCCCTGATCTTCTAAGTAGCTGGTAACTTGAATTTGATCTATGGCTGGCCCGGTTTCTTCTATTAGTTCACTCCAGCTTCCTTGATCTTCACTACTTGGTACGATATTTGACAGAAGGGTGCGGTTGGCATATTCATCGGTATTGTAGTTTTGAGCAAAAATGTTATTGGTAGTGACAGTTAAAATAATGATAACGATAGTAGCACTGGGTAAATATTTTTTTATTATTACTACATAATTTATATTACTTACCCTGGTGTTCTTGGAGCGGATTTTTATTTTTAGTATATTTTTATAAACAAACAAAATCGATGGCAAAATAGTGTATTTGCCTAGCAAAAGTAGCCCTAGTCCCAAAAAATGCCACACTTTAAAGGATTTTTTATGTAAATAAAGAAGGCCATCAGCTAATCTGATAGCTAGTTTATTTAATATTTTTTTAATAAAGAGGGTAATAAAGTTATTTTTAATGTTTAACAGTTTTTTCAATACAAATAATAACATATCAGAACACATTTTAATAGTCAAGGTAAAATTTTATATTTGATTTTTTGGCTAGCAAATGATAGAATTTTACTACGATTTTATGAAATATCAGCCAAGTAAAATAGAAAAAAAGTGGCAAAAATATTGGGCAGACAATAATATTTTTAAAGTTGAGGAAAAAAGTGATCAGGACAAATTTTATGGTCTAGTAGAATTTCCTTATCCATCCGGAGATGGTCTGCACACCGGACACTTACGTTCTTATACAGCGATTGATATTATTTGCCGAAAAAAAAGAATGCAAGGTTTTAATACTTTGTTTCCTATGGGTATGGATGCTTTTGGTTTGCCAGCAGAAAATTATGCTATCAAAACTAACACTCATCCGCAAATCACCACTCGTAAAAATATAGACAATTTTATTAGGCAACTTAAAAATACTGGCTTTTCTTTTGATTGGTCTCGTTTTGTAGAAACCACTGATCCCAAATACTACAAATGGACGCAATGGATTTTTATCCAAATGTTTAAAAAGGGCTTAGCTTATAAAGCTAGTGAAAATATCAATTGGTGTACGGATTGTAAAATTGGTTTAGCCAATGAAGAAGTGATAGGCGGAGTTTGTGAAAGATGTGGCGGGCCAGTAGTGAAAAAACAAAAGGAGCAGTGGCTTTTGAAAATTACTGACTATGCCGACCGGTTGATTGAGGGACTGGACAAAATAAATTTTCTAGCCACTATTAAAAAACAACAAAGCGACTGGATTGGCAAAAGCCAGGGAGCAGAAGTGGATTTTACTATCAAAGACAGTCAGGAAAAAATAAAAGTATTTACTACCAGACCAGATACTTTGTTTGGAGCCACTTTTATGGTCACTGCCCCCGAACACACCATTATTTATAGTTTGGAAAAAACGATTAAAAATATTTCGGATGTCAGAGAATATATCAAAGCGGCGTCTTTAAAAAGCGATATTGAAAGAGCTAGTGAAAGTAAGGAAAAAACCGGTTTAGTTTTGGAAGGAATAAAAGCTATTAATCCAGTTACTGGTGAAGTGATACCCGTATTTGTAGCTGATTATGTCATGATGAGCTACGGGACGGGGGCTATCATGGCTGTACCGGCTCATGATGAGCGTGATTTTGAATTTGCCAAAAAATATAATATAGCCATTCGAGAAGTGATTGAACCACTGGTCACCAAAGAATATGGACCAGATGCTTTTCGGCTAGATGAAGAAATAGTAGAAAGAAATGCCGTAGTTTGTATTATTAAACACCATCAAGAAGATAAATACCTTTGTCTTGATTGGAAACAGATACCAGTCAGCACTTTTGTAACTGGGGGCATTGAAGATGGGGAAGATTTGATTGAGGCAGCGAAAAGAGAAATAGCCGAAGAAACTGGGTATACCAATGCGAGATTTATAAAAAAATTGGGAGGTCTAGTCCACGGACAATTTTATCAAGCTATCAAACATGAAAACCGCCAGGCACATTTTCAGGGGTTATATTTTGAATTAATAGATGATAAAAATATAGGAATAGCTGAGAAAGAGCAAGCTATTCATGAAATTAAGTGGATCAATAAAAAAGCAGTTCGACAGTTTTTAAATATTTTAGAGATGCAAATTATCTGGGATAGGCTAAATGGCGAGCAGGCTTATAGTGGTGAAGGCTTTATGATAAATTCCGGAGAATATAATGGCTTATTGAGTTCTGAATGTAAGAAAAAAATAACTCGCTGGCTGGAAAAAAATAAGTTAGGTCAAAATCAGGTTCATTATAAATTACATGATTGGATATTTTCCAGACAACGTTATTGGGGTGAGCCGATTCCTATGATTCATTGTAAAAAGTGTGGTTGGCAACCGGTAAATGAAAAAGATTTACCAGTACAGTTACCGCCGATTGATGATTTTAAACCGGGTGACGATGGTGAGTCGCCACTCGCTAGGGTAAAAGATTGGATTAATACTACTTGTCCCAAGTGTGGCCAAGCGGCAGAGCGAGAAACAGATGTGATGCCCAATTGGGCTGGGTCTAATTGGTATTTTATTCGCTATTTAGATCCAAAAAATGATCAGCAGTTGGTGGATAGGCAAAAAGCTGACTATTGGTTACCGGTCGATTGGTACAACGGCGGTATGGAGCATACTACTTTGCATTTATTATATTCTCGATTTGTCTATAAATTTTTAGCTGATATTGGTGTAGTGCCTAGCCACTCCAGTATTGGTGATGAACCTTATGCCAAGCGTACAGCCCAAGGAATGATACTAGGCGAGGGTGGAATTAAAATGTCAAAATCAAAGGGCAATGTTATCAACCCTGATAATTATCTGGAAAAGTATGGGGCTGATACTGTGAGAGTCTATGAAATGTTTATGGGTCCTTTTGATCAAGCTATTTCTTGGGACGATAAAGGAGTAACTGGAGTGTATAGATTTTTAAATAAGGTCTGGGATTTACAAGATAAAGTAACAGACACTCGACCGGATCAGGAAACAAATTCTCTACTTCATAAGAGCATTAAAAAAGTGGGAGAAGATATTGATAATATGCGTTTTAATACGGCTATTTCTCAAATGATGATTTTGACTAATGCTTTAGATAAGAAGGAAGAAATTGCTAAAAGTCTTTTTCGGGATTTTGTCTTAATTTTGGCTCCTTTTGCCCCACATTTGGCTGAAGAAATGTGGCAGAATTTGGGTCATCAAGCTAGTCTAGCTACTCATCAGTGGCCACAGTATGATCAAACTTTAGCTCAAGATGATAAAATAACTATTGGTATTCAAATAAATGGCAAGATTCGAGATGAAATCGAGTTAGATTTTAATGCCGAAGTTTCTGAGAGTTTGAAAAAAGAAATATTGTCCCGAGACAAAGTATTAAGAAGCGTTGGTGATAAAGAATTGATAAAATTTATCTATGTTAAAAATAAAATAATTAGCATTGTAACCAAAAATTAATTTAATGAAAGAAATCAAACTAGATAAAAATACTAGGATAGAAGCTCTTCAGGCAGTCGTAGAAGTGTTAAATAAGGGAGGTGTAGTAATTTATCCAACAGAGACTGCTTATGGTTTGGGTTGTGATTTTTACAACCCCAAAGCTCGTAATAAAATTTATGCCATTAAAAAAAGAGACAAGAAAAATATTTTACCAGTGATTGTACCAGATTTGATAACAGCTACTTCTTTGGTAGATTTTTCTAGTATGGCTAGGCGTTTGGCTATGGAACATTGGCCTGGACCACTGACGCTAGTTTTGCCTTATAAATATTATAAAATTAATGATCATGGTGATGATTATTTGGCCCTGAGAGTTTCCGATCATCCCTTTGTTAGTCTTTTATCGGCGAACTTCGCTAAACCAATTGTTTCGACCTCAGCCAATATATCTAATCAACCAAATTGTTATAGTCCAGAGGATATCAAGAAACAATTTATGAATTCTAAAATAAAACCAGATTTATTTATCAATGCTGGAAAATTGCCGAAAGTAAAACCAACTACTATTGTCAAAGTGGTTGGTGATAAAATGGAGATTTTACGTCAAGGGGAAACTAAAATATAAAAAGTATGTTGCATTTTGTCAAAAGTTTTTTACCTCACAATATGGGAAGGCAGGTTAAAGAGCTTTTTGTTTTTACCACTTTGATAAATTTTGCTCTAGCCCTAGTCATGATTTTTGAGCCAATTTATCTTTATAAAATCGGTTATGGTCTAAACGAGATCATGATATTTTATTTTATGGTTTATGTTTTATATTTTATTTTAGCTCCATTGGGTGGAAAATTTGCTCATTATTTCGGTTATGAACAAAGCATGTTTGTTGGTTCGGTGTTTTTTATAATATTTTATGTGTCACTGTTTTTTATAGCCCAGTACCCAATCTTATTTTATATTACGCCGGTAATTTTTGCCTTACAAAAAATGTTTTATTGGCCGGCTTATCATGCCAATTTTGCCAGATTTTCTGATCAAAGAGAGGAGGGTAGGGAAATCAGCACCCTCACAGCGGCGGTTTCTTTGGTGTTTGTTGCTGGACCGGTTTTGGCTGGTTTCATTGTCTCGGGTTGGGGTTACGGAGCCCTTTTTACAGTGGCTTCTGTTATATTTTTAGCCGCCAACATACCCACGCTCATGACTAGTGAACATTTATCTTTGCCAAGCTTTCCTTATAAAAAAGCTTATAGTGATCTTTTTAGTAGAGAAAATCGCAAAAGTTTTTTTGGCTACATTGGCTTTGGGGAAGAGCTGGTAGTGATGATTATTTGGCCAATTTTTATTTCTATTGTGATAGCTGATATTTTTGATTTAGGTTTGGTGGTTACTCTGGCTACTTTGATCACCACTTTGGTAGTTGTCTATATTGGAAAATTGACTGATTCTATCAATAAAAGGAAAGTGTTGTCTTTGGGCTCCTACATTTATGCGTTGGCTTGGTTTTTTAGAATTTTTATTGTAAATACAGTTGGAGTATTTTTTGTTGATACTTTATCTAGATTAGGCAAAGATATTATTTCGGTACCACTGATTGCCCTTTCTTATCAAAAGGCCAAGGATCAGGAGGCTAGTCATAAAAAAGTCGTGATGAATCAGGTTTTATTTTTTGAAATGGGCCTGATTGTTGGGAAAGTCTTGGCTATTGTAGCTGTTTATTTTTTAACTTTACTTATTGCTGATGAAGCCTTGGCCTTTAAACTAACCTTTATATTGGCTGGAGCGATGAGTTTGTTATATATGCTTCTTTAATTTTTATGACTATAGAAGAGTTAAAATTTTTATTAAAAAATCATGGGCTGACTCCCAATAAATTGCGGGGTCAGAATTTTTTGATCTCTGATGAAGTCTTGGAGGACATTGTCAATGTTTCGGAAATTTCTAAAAAAGATTTAGTCCTGGAGGTTGGTGCTGGACTAGGGGCCCTAACCCAAAAATTAGCCGAGCAGGCTAAACAAGTAATAGCTTTGGAGATTGATCAAAATTTTGAAAAAGTTTTGGATAAATTGGCCGGAGTAAATGATAATGTAGCCATTATTTGGCAGGATATTTTATCTTTGACCGAGGAGCAGTGGCAAAAAATTTTACAGCAGTATAAATTTGTCGATTACAAAGTAGTGGCCAATATTCCCTATTATTTGACCGGCAAGTTTATCAGAAAATTTATGACCGTTGGTCAGAAGCCTTTAGCAATGACTTTGATGGTGCAAAAGGAAGTAGCTCTGCGAGCAGTCGATAATAAAAAAAATAGTCTATTGTCTTTAGCTATAGATTTTTATGCCAAAAGTAAGGTCATTTGTCTGGTCGGTAAAGAAAATTTTTATCCTCAGCCCCAAGTAGATTCAGCTATTTTGTATATTTATGATATCAAGGGTTGGTCTCATCAGGTTGATGAGAGAAAAACATGGGCGCTTATAAAAAGAGGTTTTGCTTTTAAGAGAAAAAAGCTTTTTAACAATTTATTAAGCGATCCGCAGATAGATAAAAAGAATTTGACCTTAATTTTTCAAAAATTAGGTCTAGATTTGAACATTCGGGCGGAAAAGTTGCAGGTAGAAGACTGGATAAATATAGCTAAAGCTCTATAAAATACTTCTGGGGATAAGTTGACCAGAAGTATTTTTAAATCCTTTTATTATTTTGCAATTTTATGTTATAATATACCTAAGTTGATAAACAAAAATGGACGAAAAAATCGAAAGAAATAACGAGCCGGATTTTGTAGATCAGACTGATCCGCTAGAAGATAATTATGCGGTCAATTTAGATGCCAAAGGAGAACGGCTCTATGACTTATCCAGGAGAAGTAACAGACCAATAAAATTCTGGATTTTTTTAATTTTCGCATTTTTTATTTTGATGATGGTAGGCTATCGTTTTTATGGCAATATTATCAATCCCTTGAAGTATGATGTGCCCGAGTGGCTACAAAATCAGCTCAGTGTCGAGGAAGAAACTGCCAAGACTATTGCTGAGCTTAAAGAGACAGATACTGATCAAGACGGTTTAAATGATTATCAAGAAATTTATCAATATTATACCAGTATTTTTTTACCTGATACTGATAGTGATGGGTTTACTGATGGGGAAGAAGTAAATTTAGGAGAAGACCCAATTTGCCCAATTGGAGAATCATGTAATTTGTTGAGATTAATCACTCCTAATACAAAATTATCTAGTATTGTTCAAGACATAAACCTAGACCCAAATTTGACTGTTCAGGAAGCGGCTGTGAAAGAATTTCGTAAGTTTTTATTGGATAATGGTTTTGAACAAAAAGATTTGGATGCTTTGAGTGATGAAGATTTATTGGCTATTTTTAGAATAACGGACGAGAGTAATATTTTAGACGGGGACAAACTTAATGCTAGCAGTACGCCGGAACAAATTAGAAATTTTTTATTACTCTTGCCGGGTGTTGATACAGCTGAAATAAATGCTATGTCGGAAGAGGAATTGATAACTGTGGCTGAGGAACTTATCGCTAAATAGTTATATGTTAAATACAAAAATAATATAATATGACTAGTTACAAAAAGGTTATTTTTATTACTTGGTTGGCTGTTTTTATGTCATTGGGAGTAGTCGTTCCCAGACCAGCCTCTGCTTTTTTTGCCGATGTTATTGGAGGACCAACAACGGTTGTCAAATATATTTGGGAGAAAGTGGAGAAAGTATATGATAAGGTCCAGAGTATTGTTGGCTCAGAGCTTTCCAATCGAACAGTGGGAATGTTTTTGGATTCTTTGGCTTATGATGTGGCTACAGAACTAGCCCAAGGAGGACCGGGTGGTAAGCCACAGTTTAGAACCGTCTCTATTAAAAAGGCTTTACAAAACTCTCAGGATAAGGCTTTGGGGGAATTTTTGGGAGACCTTACTACCAAGGGTTTTGATGAGTTGGGCATTAACCTTTGTAATCCGTCTTTAGAGTTAAAACTTACTCTGACTTTAGGATTGATTAATGAAGAAAAACCTCCTAAACCAAAGTGTGATTGGGACAGACTAGAAAAAAATTGGCAGCAGTTTGATGACAATCTTCAAGCTGATATTATAAAATTTCAATTAGACCCCAGACAGAGTGGTGCTACTAGTACAGTAGATTTTTTTAAGGGGCTGGTATCAAAAGAGAGTTCTGATTTGCGACAGGCTTTTGCCTTGGAAGCGGAGCTAAATAGAAGAAAATTGGAAGCAGAAAAAACTTTAGAATTGTCTGTGGAGGAGTGTCAGGGTTTTATTGATAAAAAGACTCCGATTACTGAAGAGGTAATTACTCATTGTAGTGTCAATCATAGCATGGCGACTGATTTATTTACTAACGCCACTCAGATAGAGGCCGAGAAACAACTAGCCAAAAAACAGGCGGCGGATAATAAAAAATTATCGGATATTTTAAAAGACGCCGGTAATAAATTTTTGGATACCTTTACTTCCAAGCTGATGAAAAATTGGATTAAAAAAGGTATGTGGTCTTTGTTTGGTAGCACAGAAAATGATATCTATCAAAATTATAGAGATACTTTGATTGATCGCTTAAGGGGTGGGGCAGATATTAGACAGCCACGCGGATCGGATATTTTTAAGGATTTGGTGACTATCAATGTAGAGACGATTGATGACTTTGATTATTTAAATGATTTTACTATTTGTCCCAATGAATTTAGAAGCCCGGATAATTGTGTGATGAGTCCAGCCTTTTTGCAGGCGGTTAATAACAAATTGACTGTCAAACAAGCAGTTGAGCGGGGTATTATAGATGGAAATACTTCTTTTGTTCATCCAGAAGATCATCAAAATCACACTGTTGATAAATGTTATAGAGATGGTTTGTGCTATGCTAATTTAGTTAAGTTAAGAAAGGCTAATATTATTCCAGTTGGTTGGGAGATGGCTGCTCTGAGAGCACCAGTATCCTTACAGCAGGCTATGGATTGTTTTGAAGAAAAGTCACCTGAAGATCCAACAAAATGTGAATTTGATGTTTCACCGGACTTTGCTGTCGGGGGAAATGATCATAATCCTTTTTATCATTTAGTAGATCCAAATTGGGTATTAAAAGCTCCAGAAGTTCGTTGTGATGCTTATTCTTTTTCTTCTATTTTGGAGTCCCCAGACAGTAGTAATCGACAAAAATATTGCGCTGATCCTAAAGTTTGTTTGCGGGAAGATGCGGACGGAAATTGTATTGATGATCAATATAATTATTGCACCCGCACAGAAAATAGTTGGAATTTTGAAGGGCAAGCTTGTGCTGGAGGGGAAGTCTATGCTGGCTGTTTGACTTTTGCCAATAAAGAATTTGGTAATGATTCTTATATTCAGGATACCTTGGAATATTGCAATTCTAATCAGGCTGGTTGTCGTCGCTATAGTCCAGACAAAAATGGAGCGGGCGATTGGGTTTTGGAAGATATTGTAAGTGACAATAATGATTTATTTTTAAATAATCAATCAGCCGAGTGCAGCGATGAAAATGCCGGTTGTTCAGAATATATAGTTATGTCGGTTGATACGGAAACAAATTTAGTACCCAACGGTAGCTTTGATGATCTTGACGGAAACGGTTATCCAGATGCTTGGGTGCTAGGCAATAGTAATTTGCCAGTCGACGGTATTGATGACCCAATCGGAGCTAATAATACCAATAATGTACCATTGGATTATGATGGTGATAGATTGCCCAATGGTTATTCTTTTGGTGGTGGTGGTTATCCAACTACGGAGATTGTTAATACCAAGGTGTTTTTACGGCCTAATACTATCTATATAGTATCAGCCGAAGCGTCCCAGTATGATGCTAGTCGAAGCGATAGAGTGCGTATTGTTACTAGCTTATGTGATGATGAAAATGGTTGTAACCAGGCCTTTACTTTAGCTCGCCCAATTGATGGAGCGGGTGGTACCTGTTTGTTGAACGTAGGTGCTCATCCAAATAATGCTGATTTGTGGTTTATACCAACTAGTACAGACATGGAAAAAGGTAGTTGTTCTTTTATCACCAATGAATTTACTGATTATGCGATACTTAGTGTCCTAACTACCAATCTTGGCGAGGGGGCTTTGTGGTTTGATAATCTAAAAATAGAAGCTGTCAGCTCAGTCGTGGCTGAAGCTAGCACTTATTCTACCTATGGCGACGGCTCAAAGATTTATATGGATGATAATACAGTGATGTGTTCGGTTGATGAAGTCGGTTGTCAGGGATATTTGCCAGCTAATGGTGATCCGATGATTCCAGCGGTTATTGTTCAAGAAGATTTATGTCCGGCTGAATGTATTGGTTATGATACTTTTACAGAGCAGCCCAATGTTTTTGATATTATTGAAGGTGAAAATTTTGTAGAATATTATAATTTTATCGCTGATACAGCCCGGCAGTGTCCTGATCAAGCGGTGGGTTGTGAAGAATTTACTAATCTAGATGTAGTAGCTGAAGGCGGAGAAGGAAAAGAATATTTTACTTATCTTAGACAATGTGTCTCCCCAGCAGCTGGGGCAACTTACTATACTTGGGAAGGTAGTGAAGTGGCCGGTTATCAAATCAAGACTTGGAATGCTTTACCAAGTAATTTGGGAGGTGATGCTCCTTGTACCAATATGGCTCCGGCTGGTAATGTTTGTCTAGATGATCCAGCCAATATTGCTGATTGCGGACCAACTACACCTGATCCAAGTGACGATCCGGAAAATAATCCAAATTGTCGAGAATTTTTTGATATTAATAGTGATGTCTCTTATCGTTTACAGGATAGGGTAATTTTTGCTACAGATAATTGTCATGATTATAGGCGAACTTTGACTGACCAGATTTATAAAGCGGTGCCAGAAGAAAGTATTATTTGTGCGGAGGTCAATAACGGTTGTAGTTCATACTACGGTAATAATAGTAATAATATTCGTTTGGTAGTTTCCGATAATTTTGAACAGGGCACTTATGCTCCTTGGAGCCCCATGGGTGGTGGTAGCTTGGATTTATCTACCGAATCTTTAAATAATAATGGACATTCTTTGCGTTCACAAACCGGACATTTATTTACCCGCAATATGGTTGATGTGCCGCTGCAAAACGATAAGGAATATAAGATTAGTTGGTGGATGAAGAGCGAGGCAGTGCTTGATACTTTTTCTTTGAGATTATGGGGTAATGATAGTAGTGGAGCTTCTTTTTCAGAAACATTTGCTGATTCTGATGTGGATAGTAATTTTCAAAATATCGAGCCGGGTCGCTGGCACTATTATACTGCTTCAGCTTATGTCGATGATTTAGATTTGATAGATATTAACTTTATAGATCAATTAGAGTTTCAAGTAGAGACAGTTTCTCCTTTGCCTGATCAGGGCTTATACATTGATAATTTTATAGTCAAAGAAGTAGCCAATAGTTTTGCGGTTATTAGAAATTCTTGGAATACACCATTATCTTGTGATAGTCCTTATGAAGGATATCATTTGGGTTGTCAGGCTTATCGGGATTTAAATGGCCAAGATTTTAATCTAAAATCTTTTGATCGCTTATGTCGAGAAGAGGCTATTGGTTGTATGCCAGCTATTTCTACCAATAATTCCACAAATTCGGTTAGAGAAGTATTTCATAGTGGTGATTATTCAGAAATCGCTGTCGAGGCTGATGAGATGGTTTATTTGGTGCCAGATCCAAACAATTATTGCCCTCAAGAGGCCAAAGGTTGTACAGCCTTGGGATTGCCTGATAGATTAGATGATGCGATTTTTTCTACAGTTTATAAGATTAATGATCCGGATAAATATAATTCTATTTTGTGCGACGGAGAAGGATTAAACTGTTCGGAATATAATACTAGTAAAGGTATTTCTTATCTTAAGGACCCGGGATTAAACACCTGTACTTATCAGCAAAATGTTTTGATAGATGGTAGTTTGTTGTCCGGCTGGTTTAAAACTACCAATTTAGGCGATGCTATACCACTGGGTTGCGCTGATACCGATGGAAATCCATATGCCAGCAACGGGTTATATGATGTCAGGGAATTGATATTACCTCGGGACTATTGTAGCATTTCAGAGAGCAACCCAACTCAATTATTCTATTTTACCCAAGATGATTGTGAGGTCAATGGTGGTTTTTGGAACAATTATTTAATGGCTGCTCAATGTCCGGCCAGTGAAGATTCATGTACAATTTTTAAAGACCCGGTGGATCCAATTAATTGTGATCCCAAGGGTAGAAATATTGATTTTATAGATTATGATGGCTTTTGTGTCAACGATACTTATGATAACCAAATAGATTGTGAGGATAATAGTTCTACTTGGGTGTTCCCCAGTAGGGATGGTTATTGTAATGCGGATAGATATAATAATGAGAAAGACTGTGTAAACAACGGTTGGCAATGGACGCCGTATTGTCAGGAATATTATTATTATGATAATAGTAGTATTGATGAAACAGCCTGTAATGGTCAAGTAGATAGGCAAAATGGCTGTGTGCTTTTCTATGACGCCAATGATTGGAATGGTGAACATAGCCAGGTAACGACTCTTTATGATACGGAAGAAACTTATGAAGATTCAGAATTATCCAATAGTCCGGCCAGCCCAGTTATTTGTGATCCAAGTTTTGATCCAACCTGTGAGCTTACTTCTAACCGCTTGATTAAAGTAATAAAAGATCGTCAGTGTGCCGAATGGTTGGCTTGTAAATCTTCGGTCGCTTCTTTCGATGAAAAAACTGAAGAATATAAGATTGTTTGTGATGATTTGTCTACTTGTTTAGAGTTTCAATATGATCCAGATAGTAATACTACCAAATGTAAAAAATGGGGATCTTATGATGAAGAGGTTGAAGCGCTAACTTTTGAAAAATATCAGTCTCGTGATACAGGTTTTAAAAATCATATTGCTTGGAGTGATAAGGAATACACTGGTTATTCTATACCAAATAGTTTACCAGTCAGCGAATTAACAGTTTATTCTTTTGGACAAACCAATAATCAAATGACTCGTTTGGCTTATGATATAGTCAATAGATCTGATGCTGAAGGTAGCTACCATTCTGCTTGTGTGGATGTTGCTGGAAATAGTCTAGATGGTCAAGCTTGTACCGCTACTATCAATGCAGAGGGAGATTATTATTTTAGAGGAGAGTGTCAGGATAGGGTTTGCTGGGTTGGCCCATTGGCCAACTCCAATTCTACCAGTACTTACGCTCTAGAAAGTAGAGCTTACTCAGTAGCTGATGCTCCATTTCCTTCAGCCATAGAGCCAGGGGGCATAGAACGCTTGTCAAAATACAAAGGAGCTAATATTTGTACCAATGATGCAACCAGTCCCAATGCTTGTGAATTATCCTTTAAGAAAGTTACTTTTGGTGGTGGTCAGGAGACTTATTATTATCCAGAAGATGCCGCTTCTGGTGTAATCCCAGTTGGTATTTGTACTTCTGGTATTACTTTTGAGGAAGTCAATGGCCAGAAGGTGCCGAAGGAGTGCCCTAGTGGAAAAAATTCGGAGTGTGATTCTAGAAACGATGATGCTATGCAAACATCTCGAGGTGATGGTAATTGCGCTTTGCGTACCGAAGAGATTGTCTTTAGGAATTGGCCGGGTATTTGTCTGGAATATGATTTGAGTAGCCCAGTGACCAAAGATGGAAGCAACTCATATTACTGTAACCAATGGTATCCTGCTCAAAAGGTTAGAGGCACCGCCAGTTTATATGATAATTATAGAGGTGCTGGATATTTTGATCCAGCTGGGCGTGATGCTTTATTTTGTGCTGTGGCCGAGCCTTATGTAACCGATGAAGATAGATTTTATTGCGGGTATTTTAACGGAGGCAACGACTGTAATGTTTTATTAAGAGTACCAGCCGGTTCGCAGGTTAACTTAAATATGGCCAATCAATATAGTGAATTATTGGATGAGGGTTCTTGGATAAATTTGACACCCAATTTAATAACACCAGCTACTGGCACGATAGTTGGAAAAGATATTATTATTACTACTGGCTACACTAGATTTGATAGGGTTGAGTATTTCAATAATGTTTTACCTAGTGTTTCCAATTTTATGGACATTATAAATAACATGTTTGATTCTCCAGGTGGTATTCGTAGATTTTATTGGGATGATAACGTTGGTGCCAATGGGGCAGATAATGGTGCTGCGTTTGTCAGGATGCCAACCACTTTTTGGAGAAGTGGTGGACAGTGTCAAGAATGTCCGAGCTGGCCTTGGCCATCCACACATCATAAAGTTTATGAAACTTGTAAAATGGGTGGTCATTGTGGTACACATCGCTGGCGCAATGGAAATATGTGGGCCAATCCATTGCTACATAATTATTATGTCGATGTAAATAGCCCAGCTGAAGATATCGAAGTTTACGAACAGGGGTTTATTGGTAGCTGTGTGGGAGACTGTAAGTTTGTAACCAGAAATATTGCTGACTCTAACCATGGCCGTGGTTGTCTACAAGATAGCATCTTAGCTCCTACTTATAGCGCCATATTGACCAATTATACTAGCAGTACTCTGCCGGGTGGTTTTGATGTAAATGGTTGTCGAGCTTCTTCTATTAATGATTATGATTGTAATTTTGTCAGTTGTATACAAAATTTAGCCATTACCAATCAAAATGCCACGCATTCTTGTACTGTCTATGGAGATGCCAACTGTTTTGCTAATATCTTGGATGATACCGGAGCTTTGATTTCTAGCGCTAATTTATATCAGGAGACTATTCGTTGTTTTGCAGCCGATGAGCTGTATGATCATGATAATAATCCTGCTACTGCTTTAGTACCAGTACCAGGCTGGGACGGCTCTGGCCCAGATGAAATTTATGATGTTAGTGAGTATAATAATTGTTTGGCTGAAAACGAAGAGCAATTTACCCGCTTTATATTAGGAGTTGATGAAGATGCTTTAATTGCTTTTTGTAGTTCTTGTGTTTTAGAGCCGGTGCCAGTAGCTTATAGCACGGTTAGTGCTGGTGTAAATTGTGACGAAGCGGATGCTATAAATTGTTATCAACAATGTCGTATTATTACGCACTTAGACAGTGAGGGATTGCTATCAGCGGTTCGTACAGATATTTGGTGGAGGAGTGATATTACCAATCAAAGAATACCGCCGCTATTTACATGGACATCTTGGTATTCTGATCCAGCTAGAGGCTATGTTACTTCCAGTCCAACACCACGAGCCGATGATGATGAAGTTCTCTATCACAATATAGCGGCTTTCCCTAATATAGTTGGTAATTATCCTAATAATTTTTCTCATTTTGGTGCTGGTTTGGATAGATTTGATCCAGATAGGATTATCTCTACTCGAGCTCCTTATCATAGAGTTAGTCTGGACAATATAACAGCTGGTACCTTCTTTAGTTATTTTGACGACGATGTAGACACTCTAGCCCAAGCTGTCAACCGAGCGCAACTTCAAATGCAGGATATATTCTTTAGGGTTTACAATCTCAATTGGTCATCTGCTTCTAGCACTTACCAATATTATGCGGAAACAGATTTGGCTGCCGGTAACCACAGCAATCCTTACGCTGGCCCAGATTATTCTCCACGTATTTTGGCTACTTGTGGCGATGCTCTTTGTGAGACCGTTGACTCCAGTGGAAACGTAGTTGGTGTAGAACAAGGTATTACTGTCAATGGTATAACGGGTGGTAATTTGATTGGTCTGAGCGGTTCCCTATTTACCAATACTAGATTTTTTTACCATGCCCATCCAGATCATATGCCGGTTTACAGCGTTGACGCTGACTGGGGAGATGGCGTAGTCAACAATTTTTCACTCAATCCTGGTAAATATAAAAATTCTTTGCCAGAAACTTATTGTGATAAAGATATTGACGCACCAGGAGACGCCAATCCTATTACGCCTGGTCGGGAACCACAGATTATGGGTTTTGGTGGAGAAGACAGAGCTTGTCAGCCGGGGTATAAGGTTTTCTACCATGATTATTTGTATGATGATACCAGAAACCATGATTGTAATGGCACGGCCAGTGGCGCTCCTGGTACGCCAGCCAAACCAACTATATCAAATGCCTCTTGCTATCAGCCGCGTATCAGAGTAATGGACAATTGGGGTTGGTTTAGAGTGGTACCTTTTGATGGTTGGATAATAGTCTATGCTGAATAATCTTTTGGGATAAATTTTCAATAAAGATAAGATATTAATATGGAATTTAAAAAACATAAATTAATCAGCCGCTTCCCTTATTTGGCGACCATTTTTAGCTTGCTGATGTTTTTGCCAAATAGGGTTTTGGCAGTGGACCCATTTACTAGATTGATTGGCGACGCGATTTGGAGCTTTTTTGTCTATCCGATGATTTGGGCCTTACAACTAGAATTGGCCATATTGAAGTTAGTAGCCAGATACAATAATTTTACCAATGAAGGTGGAGTAATCTTGGGTTGGATAGCGCTACGCGATCTTTCCAATATGTTTTTTATTCTGATACTTTTGGTGATTGCTTTTGCCACAATACTTAGAATTTCCAGTTATGGTTATCAGCAACTATTAAAGCGCACACTGATTATTGCTATTTTGATAAACTTTTCCAAAACCATCGTTGGTTTTGTGATTGATATCGCTCAGATTGTTATGTTGACTTTTATCTCAGCGGTAGACGATATATTGACCGGCGGAGTAGTAGTGGCTATCGGACTTCAAAAATTTACCACCATTAATATTTTGGGTGATGGCATGGATTATGCTGATTATATTACCTCTTTGGTCATGGGGGCTCTACTAGTGGCTATACTTTTAGTAGTTATTGGTATTATGGTGATGATGCTGACGATGAGAATTATAGCTTTATGGGTAGCGATTATTTTAGCACCGCTAGCTTTTGTGGCTAGTATTTTTCCAGCCACCAACAGCTTTTATAACACCTGGATAAAGCAACTGGGTAGCAATTTGGTCTCTGGGCCGATGCTGGCGTTTTTTCTGTGGCTGACCTTTTCTATTGTGGGAAATGGAGAGGCATATAAAAGTTTTATGGAATCGGGCACCACTCCGGGGGATGGAGCTACAGAATTTTTGGGTACTAGTAATTTGGTAAATTATATAGTAGCCATTTCTTTGCTACTGACGGGTATTAAAATAGCGGCTAGTTCGGGAGCCGCTGGAGCCAGTTTTGCGGCCAAAGGCATGGGACTGATGCAAAAAACAGCCGGTAAACTTTATAGGCGTTATCCAAAAGCCCTGGGTATGAGAGTAGCTTCTGGTGTAGCTGGTCGAGTTGTTGATAAGGATGGTAATTTGAGAACAGGTTTCAAGACGCTAGGTAAAATACCTTTTTATGGCGGTCGCTTACAAAGAGGAGCTATGAACGTTAAAGGTAGAAATGCTGCTAGAATAATGGAGGAAAAAGCTGAAGACGAAAAATATCTTTTGCCACAGCACAAGGTGGTCTATGAAAAAACCTATGGAGCGGGAGCTAGTAGTAAATTTAAAGTAGGAAAAATACCTTTGGGTAAAATATATTCCAAGGTGGGTTCTTGGGGAGGTGACAAGGAAAGAGAAGCTATGATGTATCAGAATATGTTGGCTCGCGGCGAAATTAATGTTGGCAATGCCGATAAAGCCACCAACGCCTTGCGTGATCTTGGTGATGAAGCTGGTATGCAAAAAATACAATCCCAATATTGGACCTTTAAAGATAAGGCAGAAGCCAAACGTTTGATAGAAAAGGGAGGATTGGGGACTGTATTGGATAGTGTAAAAACAGATAATCTTAGAGAAAAGGTTATAGATCCAAAAACAGGCAAGGTCGAAATGGAAAAATATATAGACCCAGCAACCGGTGAAACCAAGGAAAGAGAAAAAATTCGAGTAAAAGAGTCTACCCAATATGCTTTGGAAGCCATTGCTAATCCGGAGCATGGACAGGCAGATCACAATACTATAGCCAAGTATATTTTGAAGTGGAGCAAAGAAGACAGGGGTACTTTGATGACTATTGTTAAAGATAGTTTTGATTTTGCTAAGCATTTTACAGGAGAAACGTTGGATTCAAAAGATGGTTATCAGCCAGACAAAAGAAACTTTATTCCATCTAGGTTATCAAACGAAGCTGTGATGTGGGCTCAGGTGACAGGAAAGATTTACCCTCAAATGTTGGGGGATGAGTTTGGTGATGATGGTAAATTGAAGCTATTTGGTGCAGATAGGTATTATCATGCAGCTGGTTACCGAGATTTAAAAGAGTCGTATGTAGTACCTGGCCAAATAGCTAGTAGATTGCAACAACAACACGGAGAAACCAATGTTCAATTTAAGAAAAGAAAGCAACATGCTGAAGCCCTTGATGTTGTAAAATTAGACGATGCCAGCACCTTACATCAAGCATTGCGAGGACGTTATGTGACTAAAGATGCGAGTGGTAAAGATGTCATTGATAAAGAGAAATTCGTTGAATATAGGCAAAAGATGTATAGGCAGATATTGAATTTAGATGCTTATACAGAAAATTTACAAGGTAAGAAGCGATCTGATTTTCACAATAATGATCATATCTATAATAATAATTTAACCATTGCTGAACAAGCAGAGCAATTGGCTAGAAAATATGTAGCTCCAGAAACAGCTCGCGGAGATTTAATAATTCAAAAAGACAATCCGGCCAAAGAAGGAGAACCAGATTATGAAGTTAGGAAATTACATAGAGGTAATTTTGCTACTCAAACAGCTTATGCTGATTATCTTGATAATTTGCAAAGAGCTACCAGAGAAATAGAGAAAATATTGGCTATTAAAATGGAAGATGTTGATAAAGATTTTGATGATAAATTTGGTGAAGGTGCTTTTGAAAGAGAAAAAAGAAGGATGGTAGCAGAAGTGGTTGATGATAAGCGAACAGCTCATGATTTAGTATCCAAGAGTATCTGGGGAGAAGTTCAAGATGGAGCGCCTGGGGAAAGACTGGCAGAAGTAAATACTGGTAATATTCATGAAGCAGTTATGCTTGATCATGCTCTTGATTCATCTGAAAATCAGCAACAAGCTCAAGCATTTAAAGTAACTACCCCTGAGCAGACGCAATATATAGTAGATAAACTAGCCGAGCTTGGTAAACAGCCCCAGAAGATATTATTAGAAAATATCCCAAAGGTTCTAGCGGCTGAGGCTATGCAGAAATTTAATGATGTCAAGGCTCTACAAGCTGGTGTCTTGCCTCAGGACTTGTTGTTATTGGGAGCTGATTTGAGAAAAATATCGGTAGTTTTAAAAACTATGGCCAATCAACAAAACATGACGGTTTCTCAGATATTAAAAAAAGATAAGGCTTTAGAGGGGTATATAACAAGTTTGCAAAAGATACATGAGAATAACACAAATATTAATCAAGGCATGCTGGTGATAGATAATGCACCGCCAGGAGTCAACAGCCCAGAATTGGAAAAATTGATGGAAGAAGCAGATATTGAAGGTGTACAAAGTGCTGGTTATTTGGTTAATGGAGTGGTGCAAAAAAAAGTGAAAGCTGAAGTGGATAAAAAAACTAAGGGATCTTCAGAAGATAGCGACAAAGAAAAAACCTAGAGGCAGTACAGAAAATTTAGGAGAATAATTTCGTCAGGCCAGAAAATAAAAATAGAATAAAAATTAAAACATTCTAGGCATATGATGCCAAAAAATCTTTGGTTACAATTTCCGGAAGAGATAATGTTTTTTATCGCTAATGAAGTTGAACAGCTAGTTTATGATATAGCTGCTAAATTTGAATTGTCCGGCGAACAAGAAATGTATATCTTTGATCTAGCCGATGATATTTTTTTGAAAAAAATCAGCATTTTGGATTTGCCTAATTATTTGGATAAAATACCCCAGGCCAAGGGAGTGGATGTGCGGCTTTTGGCACTGGACTTGGCTTATAAGGTCTTTTGGCCACTACAGGATTATTTAGGAGGAGTGGATCGTTTGATTTTACGTTTGGGCGGCAAGGTACCTAGACAAAAGACCCTGCAGGCCGGCTCTAAAGATGATAATAAGCTTTTTAATGGTACTGAGCAAAGTACTGTCAGTAAAATGTTGGAGCGTTATAAAAATTTTGCTAGTTTACGGCTCACGGCTAATAAAATTGTAAATAAAGCGGGGCACATAGTGCCGCCCATAGTGGCAAATTGGATTGAAGATTATGTACATTTTTTGGGAGCAGGAAACCACAATTCTTTAAAAAGAGCTCAATATCTTTCTAAAGCAGCCAATGCTTTAAAAGTGAGCGAAAAAGAAAGAGAAAGATTGCGTTATTTTTTTGTTTCTTATGATGAAAATTCCCTAGTATTTTTTCATCTTGATCAAGGTATATTGATGGTTGAGGAAATACAGGAACAGGAAAAAACACCAGTAGCCGAAAATGCTAGTATAGACATTTCCCAGACTTTGGATAATTTTTATCAAAATTTACGGTCTTTAGATAATAAAATAGTTTCCGCCAATATTATTATGTCTGAAGCTGAAAATAATCCCAATAAAGTCCGAGATATTCTGTGGCAGGCCATGGGTATTGGTGATAAAGACAAAGCTTTGGGCTGTCTACGTGTTTTGATAACCAAAAAATCTTTTGATCAAATGATCAAAGAGGATAGTCGTTTTAAAAATATTTTAAAGAGATTTATTGGTGTCAAATACGGTCAAAATATGGAACGGGCTTTGGATGAAAATATAGATCAGCTGATAGTTAGGCGTATTTTTTTGGAGATGATTTTATCCGAAAAATTAAGATTATCAGAGGAGGATGCTTATAGTACGGCTTTTTATCTGACCAATATTATACCCGGTTCTGGACAGGTAGTTTATCTAGATAAGAGGAGTAAGGCATTTAGGTGGTTAGAAATTCAGGTGGTGGCCAATAAATTTTCTTGGGTTGATAAAATATAAGATTGTTTATAGTGTGAGTTATTTATTTTAATTTAAAACCCGCGGCCATAGGCCGCGGGATATTTGTTATTTAAATTTCCAGACAGTAATTTGTCTTTTGACTTTTTGATCTTCGCGACTATAGATAATATCCTCTTTGAGCTGGTAATCAAAACCTAGTCGGGAAATATTTTTTTTATCTAAAGTATAAATATCTTGGCCAGCAATATTAAAAACCGGGAAGATAAAGATTATTTGGCCAGCAGGGGAGAGTATTTTTTGGAATTTTTCAAAAGCTGTTTGGTAGAGGTTTTGCAGGTCTTTTTGAATAGTTAGTAGATTGTGGGAGCTTCTTTGCTGGCTAATAAAGCGAGCATCACCCATAAAAGGTTCACTAACTATCAGATCGATGGAGTTGGTTTCAAAATTTTGGTCTATATTTTTTACATCAATAACCTTTATTTTTAGATCAGCCTTTAGAGCAAAATTTTTGCTCAACCAATCTAAGTTTTGTTTGGTTTCTTCGACAGCCTGGGAGCTGATATCAGAGCCATAGATTTTTTTATAACCCAAAAGCATAGCTTCTTGTAGGATGGTACCGGAACCGCAAAAGGGGTCTAAGAGACTTTTATTGGTGTCATAGCCAGCTAAATTGACTAGCATGCGAGCGACTTTGGGTGGCAACATGCCACTTCGATTATCGCGATAAGGTCTGGCCATATCCCTAAAACCATAAGAAACAAAATCTTGTACAGTCCTAGTTATTCCCAGTAGGTACTCTTCGTGGTTTTTTATAATCAGTAGTTCATGATCGAGTAATTTATTTTTAGCTACTATGACTGATGATAAGACTGCTTCTTGGCCAGTGACCAAGCGGCTTTTGTATTTTTTCTCTCGTAGTATTTTTTTTAATTGAAAGGCAACTTTTTTTATATTTTGATAATTATTATTGCTGTCATTATAAAGACTAAAGCCAAAACAGTTTTTACTAGTTGGTTTCAGATTGTTTTTTAGAATATCATACCAGAGACTAGTATTTAAGTCTGATAAATTTTTTATAGTTTGAATATATTGGCCGACTTTGATAGTGCCCCCCAAGATATTGATCAGTTCCTGAGGTGTTTGGTTAGCCGATATTACTGCAAAATTTGTGCCAGTTAGCTCTATTTGGCCATTTGAGGAGCTCAAAACAGCTGCCAGCTCTTGACGAGCTAGCGCAGAGGATTGTCCTAGTATTAGCAGGTATTTATTCATAACTATTATATAATAGTGTAAATTATATTTTTAGGCAATATTTCAGTATTGACTTATCTACTAAATTGTGTTAAATTGCGCTCAAGTTAATATATCTTAATTAACCACGCTCCTCTTATTAACTGTAGGGGGCCCTTGATCACAAAATCAAGGTAATTAGATAGAAAAATGAAATACGAACTATCTTTTATTATTAGTCCGGCTATCGCTGAAACAGATCATACATCTGTTAATCAGGAGGCATTGGACTATCTCAAAGGCATCGATGCTAAAGTCACTCGAGAGCCTTATTTTATGGGCCGCAGAAAGTTGGCCTACCCTATTGCCAAGCAAAAGCATGGTTTTTATGTTTGCCTGGAGTTTGAAGTAGCTGATGGCAAAAAATTGCCAGAGTTGGACACCAAATTAAAGCACAATACTAGCTTGTTGCGTTATTTGATTATTCGATTGGAAAATCGTACTCAAAATGTAACAGTTGATTTTGCTAAAATGGAAGAAAGAGACCGAGCTAAAACAAAAGTAATGGCTAATAAAAAATCAAAAACTCCAACGACCCGAGCTCCTTTTAAGAGAGAGACTTATTTCAGTAAAAGCAAGCCAGAGGCTACTCAACCAAAAGTAAGGCTGGAAGATATTGATAAGAGATTGGATGAAATTTTGGAAGATCCAAAAATTGATTAATTTTATTAAGATAATTATATGAATTTGAACAAAGCAATGATCATCGGCAATGTAGTACGCGATCCAGAAATGCGTAGTACTCCTAGTGGTCAAAATGTCAGCTCTTTTTCAGTGGCTACCAACAGAGTGTGGAATGATACCAATGGTCAAAAACAGGAAAAGGTGGAGTTTCATAATGTAGTCGCTTGGCGTCGTCTGGCTGAAATCAGCAATCAATATTTAAAGAAAGGATCAAAAGTCTATGTTGAAGGCAGATTACAAACAAGATCCTGGGATGACCCCAATGGTGTTAAAAGATATCGGACCGAAATTATTTTAGAAAATATGATTATGTTGGACAGGTCTGGTGGAGTTTCTTCTGCTGCTGGCTCTTTCAATACTGAGCAACCTTCTATGGACAAAACACCAGTCGTCGATGTAGAACAAAGCGGAGTTTCTAAAAATAAAGCTAGTGACTCAGATGAGGAAATTAGCATTGAAGATATTCCATTTTAAAAACCAATTAATACAAAGTTTAATATGCATAAAAAACAAACCAGTAAATATTGTCATTTTTGTGTCAACAATATTTCCGATATTGATTACAAAAATTGGCAGCAATTAAAACGCTTTACTTCTTCTTATGGAAAAATAGTACCAAAAAGAAGAAACGGTGTTTGCTCAAAACATCAAAGAAAAATGGCTCAAGCTATCAAACGGGCTCGTTTTATGGCACTTTTGCCTTATGTAGCCAAATAAGATTATGTTGTCACTGAGTGATTTAAAATTAGGACGAGTGATATCGGTCAATGAAGAGCCCTATCAGATTGTGTTTAATCAGCACATCAAAGTAGCTCGTGGTGGAGCAGTGGTTAAAACCAAACTCAAAAATTTGATTTCCGGAAATACTTTGGAAAAAACTTTTTCTGGTTCGGATGATATCATGGAAGCCGACATTAACCGTACCAAAGCCAATTTTCTTTATAAACAAGAAGATACTTTTCATTTTATGGACAATGAAAGTTTTGAGCAGTTTCAATTTTCAGAAAATGATTTGGGCGATTTAGTAAAATATCTAATCGAAGGTCAGGAAGTAGATGTTTTGGTTTTCAATGACCGACCGGTTTCTATAGCCTTACCGACTAAAATTAAATTAGAGGTCAAATCAGCACCAGAAGGTGTCAAAGGTAATAGTGCGGGAGCTATTACTAAAACAGTGGTTTTAGAAAATGACTTAGAATTGAGAACGCCATTGTTTATTAAATCTGGGGACAGAATTGTTGTTAATACCGAGACGGGAGAATATGTAGAAAGAGCTTAATTTTTTCATATATTTTTTAAACACCACCACTCAAAGCTTTAACGCCGGGCGGTGGTGTTTTTTATTGTTTAATTGTTGGCTATAAATACTCAAATATGTTATAATATACTCACAATAGTTATCTACTGAAATGGTCTGAGAAGTTTTTAAAACAAAGCTTAGTAGCTAGCAAAAATAAAAATAATATACTCCAATTCATGGACTTTGCAAATAATACAACCGTTAATATTTTAGATAACGACAACTGGTCTTCTTCGCTTTTGGTCAAAGATGAAAAGGGTAATTTGACTTACCTCAAAAATAAAGCACCCCAGATCAAGCTTGGCCCAGAGTCGCAAATTGATGTAGTTTCTGAAGGTGATTTAGCACCTCGGGATGCTTCTTTTATTTCACTGCCCAATATTTACGGCTCTTCTTCGGATAAAGCAGAACTTGTTTTTCATCCGCACGACAAGCAGGAGTTGGATTTTTTTGCTAAAAATGTACCACTAGATGATAGTAAAAAATATAGTATAGAAAAAATTGTGGCTCGCATTATTGCCAAGCAAGAGTTGGATTTTGATGAGAAAAATGCCAAACTTTTTACTAATATTTTATACAATTTTTTCCGAAGTAGAAAAAGTGCGGCTATCGTGAGAGAGCTTTTGAGTAAAAATGTTTCATTGAAAAATAAACCACTAGCGGGAGAAAATTTAGATACCATATTGTCTGTTATTAAAGTTATAAAAAATAAAATTGACTTGGCTGGGGGATTGGTAGTCAATCAAGCAGAATTAGCCCTTAAACAGGAGACAAGTGTTAAGTTGGAAATACCGACCATCAAAATAGAGGAAACAAACAATAACCAAAAATCAGCTCAAGACGAGATCAAAGATATGTTAAAAGGCGCTTTGCCAAAAGTAGAAGCCAAAATTATTGAAACAACAGTTGAGGACAAAAGTAAGATAAAGGATAAACAGGGAGTTCAACCAGCGGCTGGATTTTCTATTCCGGCGGGGTCAAAGGAACTTGATAAAAAACCGATTGTTAGTAACCCAAAGACCGATATAGTGGCTAGTAATAAAATTTTGGAGATTAAACTAGATAGTCCGGAAGAAAAAATAGATATATCTTTACCCAAAGTATCTAGACCGGGTATTTCGCAAACTCCTAGGCGGTCTATGAGCGATGTTTTTACGCCAGCCAAAGAAGACGCTTCTTTTCTATCCAGGGCAACTTTAATGGGGCCAGTACAAGAATTGCAATCTTTTGATTTAATTGCTTTTCGTCGTTTGGGAAATACTGCTGAAGAAAGAGTCCAAAAAGTGTTTGATCGGATAAATTTATTAGAGCAGGATTCTTATACTAAAAAAGCTCAAGGCATTGCTGCTTGGAGAGAGAGTGGTGTTTATAAATTATATCTTAAGCTAGGAGCAGATAGCATGATTGCTGGTCGGCAAGTGGCTGATTATATAGCAGACAAAGCAAATAAAAACGAAGATACTTTGAGTGTAGCCGAATTTTCAGCTATTTCTGATTTAAATAAGCAATTGAGGTTTTAAGCTATGCCAGAAAGATTTATTGTTCCACAATTTATCGATACAGAAGACAAGATTTGGGGGCCGATTACAGTCCGACAATTTGTGATTATTCTAGCGGGCTTGCTTTTTGGGTTTATTGCCTACAAACTTTCTGATTTTTCTTTATTTATTTTTTGGGTAATTTTTATTGCATTTTTTGTGGGCGTTTTTGCTTTTTATAAAGTCAATGGAGCACCTTTTCATACTTTTGCTCTAAATTTTATTGACAGTACTTTTAAAAAGCCGGCGCTGAGAGTTTGGCATAAAGAATACATTAAAGTACAGGAATTTAAATCCAAGAAAGAAAACCAAAACCCACAAGTTTCCATAGCTCATAAACAAATGGTTTCTAGTCGGAAATTATCAGAATTATCTTTGATTATTGATACCGGTGGAGTTTACAAAGGAGAAAAACAAGCCAATGAAGAGCACTGGGTTGGTTTTTCAAATAAAAAAATTAATGATTAGTCATGAAAAATAAAAAATTAGCTGGTAATAAAGTGGCCACCTCTACTCAGAAATATTTGGATATTGCCGAAATCCGTGATAATTTGGTGGTTTTAAATGATGGTGCCGTCCGCGGTGTTTTATTGGTTTCTTCTATAAATTTTGATTTAAAATCAGAGGACGAGCAGCGAGCTATTATCAGCAATTATGTTGGTTTCTTAAATACTTTAGACTATCCATTGCAAGTGATTATACAATCTCGACCTTTAAATATTGATGAGTATTTAGACAGATTGAAGAGAAAAGAAAGAGAGCAGACCAATGAATTATTGCGTATGCAAACGGCTGATTATCGCGGTTTTGTCCAAGAGCTTCTAACTCTAGAAAGTATTATGAGTAAAAAGTTTTATATAGTAGTTCCCTATAGTCAGGTCAGTGATAAACGTCGGGGATTTATTAGTCGTTTTGCTTCAGTTTTTTCTTCGGCCAAAGTTGTCACTTTAAGTCGTAAGCGTTTCGAAGAGTTTAGTGAACAGCTAGATAAACGTTGTAATTTTATTGGTAGTGGTTTATCTGGGCTAGGACTAAGAAGCCAGCGTTTGAGTACACAGGCTTTAATTGAACTTTATTATAATAGTTATAATCCTGATATATTTCAAAAACAACCAATGGAGGATATAAATAAATTAACCGTTGAAACATAATGTTTGGTTTTAATAAAATAAAACAAGCCGAGCAAAAGACCAAAGGAGATAAGGATTTGGAAAAATTTGCTAGTGCTGAGCGGCGGGTTTTGTCTCAAACAGAGGTGATCGCTAGAGAAAAACAGCTGATCGAAGCAGAAAAAGTTTTTAGAGAAGGTATTGTTTCGGTTAGAGATATTGTAGCTCCTTCCGCTCTGAAAATTGATCCGAGGTTTTTACAGCTCAATGATTTTTATGTCCGGACTTTGTTTGTGATGACTTATCCGCGTTATGTTACTATTGGTTGGTTTGCACCGATTATCAATGAAAGTTTGACTCTGGATATCTCCATGTTTTTTTATCCTTTGGATATAAAATTGGTTTTAAAACAGTTGAAAAATAAAGTTGGTACTATGCAGGCGCAGATTATTGCTGATCACGAAAAAGGTGCACCACGTGATCCGATTTCCGAAACAGCCCTTCAGGATATCGAGGCGCTTCGGGACGGCTTGAGTCAGGGTACCGAAAAGTTTTTTCAATTTGCTCTCTATATTACTATTTATGCCAAAACTTTGGATGAACTAGATCTAGCCAGTGATCGTATTGAAAATTTATTGGGTATACAGCTTATTTATTCTCGTCGAGCTTTATTTCAGGCCGAACAGGGTTTTAATTCTACTCTGCCTTTGGGTAATGATGAGCTGAGTATTTCTACCAACATGAACAGCTCGCCAATCGCTTCGTCATTTCCTTTTGTCTCTTCCGAGCTGACTTCCGATGACGGAATTTTGTATGGTATCAATCGGCACAACAATAGTTTGATATTATTTGATCGTTTTTCTTTACAAAATGCCAACATGGTAGTGTTTGCTACTTCTGGTGCTGGTAAAAGCTATGCTATTAAATTGGAAGTGCTGAGGTCTATGATGTTGGGTACGGATGTTATTATTATTGACCCAGAAAATGAATACCAGCATCTGTCTGAGGCGGTTGGTGGTGCTTATATCAATGTATCTTTAAATTCTGAGAGCAAACTTAATCCTTTTGATCTGCCCAAGGGTTTTGGTGGCGATAGTAAGCCGGAAGATATTATCAGAAGCGCTATTATTACTCTCAAAGGTTTGATCCGACTGATGATTGGTGATATTACCAACGGGGAAGATTCGCTGTTGGATCGGGCTATTTTAGAAACTTATGCTAAAAAAGATATTACGCCAGCTAGTGATTTGAATAATATTGAACCGCCGATTATGTCTGATTTGGAAGAGGTTTTGATCAGTATGGAAGGTGGGGAAGATATGGCCTTAAGAATTAAAAAATATACCGAAGGTACTTTTTCGGGGTTATTTAATAGTCCAACCAATATTAAAGTGGATAATCAATTGGTGGTATTTTGTATTCGGGACCTGGAAGATGAGCTTCGTCCGATTGCCATGTACATGATTATGACACATATCTGGAATATTATCAGAAGCGAATTGAAGCGCCGAATACTGGTAGTCGATGAGGCCTGGATTATGATGCGCCATGAAGATAGTGCCAAATTTATGTATGCTTTGGTGAAGCGTTGTCGTAAATATTATCTAGGAGTTACTACTATTACCCAAGATGTTAATGACTTTTTAACTTCTACTTATGGCAATGCTATTGTGACCAACTGCGCTTTACAACTTCTCTTAAAGCAGACTCCAGCCGCAGTCAATCTAGTTCAGAAGACATTTATGTTGACGGAAGGAGAAAAGTATCTACTGCTAGAAGCTGGATTAGGAGAGGGTATATTTTTTGCCGGAGCCAAACATGCGGCTATCAAGGTGCAAGCTTCTTATGCCGAGCATCAGATTATTACCTCAGACCCTCGTCAGTTGATAGAAATAGAAGAGGCCAAAAAAGAATTTGAAGAACAAATGATGGCCGAAGCAGAAAAAAATCCTAATCAAGTTTAGTTTTAAAGAAAAAATATTAGATAAGTTAATTTAAAAATATGGACGCTAAAAGAAAAAAAATACTTCTTATTCTAGCTGTACTCGTAGTATTGATCATACTTTTTTTAATCTGGATACTAAAAACTTCTGATCAAGGGCCGATGGGTAATGAAAACACCAATACTCCGCCGCCGGTTTTTAAAGCACCGAGTGTCAATTTGGAGTATAAAGATTCCGTAGAGGTCAAACAGACTTCTACCGAGTTTTCCGTGATTAATTTAGCCAAGACTTATGCGGCTAGATTTGGCTCTTGGTCCACCGATAATCAGGGAGCCAATCTCAACGAACTTTTGCCTCTTAGCACTGAAAAGATGAGGCAATACATTGCTAGTATTGATTTGGATTTTTCACCACAAGAGTTTCGAGGCAATACCACCAAAAGTATTAGCGCCAAAATAATCAGTTTAGACGAAAACAGTGCGGAGGTATTGGTCAATACTCAGAAAATAGAAACTAAGGCCAATTTGGAAGAGTCGGTCTACTATCAAGAAGCGACTGTCAAGATGATTAAATCGGGTGATGTTTGGTTGGTTGATGAATTTATTTGGCAATAATTTTTGTTTATGGCTCTTGATTTAGCATTAAATCCGGAAGATTTAGGAGACGACTTCGAAGACGAGGGCGAAGATTTTAATGATGAACTTTCTGAGGCTGGACAAAAAGAGGCTCAGCGTAATTTAGAAAGGATAAAAAAGCAAGTTAAAGACAAAATCAAGAAACAGGTTCAGAAGGTAGCTAAGAAAATAGCTAGCAAAGTAACTGTTCGGGTAGTTTCTCTGGCTTGTGGAGCTACGGGTGTTGGACTTATTGTTACTTATATTATTTGGACCGGGCAAGCCATCATTGCCAATTGGTTAGGCAAAGACAAAATTATACCAAAATTGGATTGGTGGGAGCTGGTTTTATGGGGCATTTTAACACTATTATTATTATTTCTCTTAGTAATTTTATTAGCTTTTTTAATAGTAGGTGCGGCTATTAGTAATCCAGTACTGGGGGTAACAATACTTGGAGCTGTAGTTTGGAATTGGATCACCAGTTAGTATAAATAATATACATTATGGATAAGAAAAAGATTTTTTTGGTCATCGGGTTTATTGTTCTAGTTTTGGGACTGGGCTTGGCTTTGTATTGGGTGTTTTTTAAACCAACTATTCCAATTACTCCAACAGATAATTTTAACGCTGGGAATTTGCCGGGGATTGGTAATGGCAATATACCGATTGTCAATGAAAATATCAATGCTCCTGACCAAGGATTGCCCTGGCAACAATATATTAAAGACAAAGTTTCCGATGTAGCCAGTGGCGGACTGACCAAGGTGTCAGAGGTTTCTGAAAATGAAGTCAGAGGGCTAACTAGTAGTCCCGGTGGTTTGCAATATTATGATGATAATGAACAAAAGTTTTATCGCATTACCGATAGTGGTACAGTAGAAGAATTGAGTAGCCAATTGTTTTATCAAGTAGAGGATGTGACCTGGGCTGGTAGCGGAGATAAGGCCATTTTGGAATATCCGGACGGATCAAATATTTTGTATAATTTTAAAAACGGCCAACAAGTGACCTTACCCAAAGAATTGGAAGATTTTTCTTTTGATGCTTCTGATAGCCAAATTGCCGCCAAATGGATGGGCTCTAGTGAAGAGGATAACTGGGTGGTAGCATCCAATGATGATGGCTCGGGTATGTATCTTATCCAACCTTTGGGCGATCAAGCACATAATACTTTTGTCAGTTTTTCTCCAGATAATCAGGTAGCCGTCATGCATAGAAAATATGTGGACGCTCAAAGGCAAGAGGTTTATCCTATTGGCTTACACGGCGAGACTTTTAAGGCTTTTACAGTGGCTGGCGCTGGTTTTGAATATGATTGGTCACCAGAGGGCAATAGTCTGGTTTATAGCGTTTATAATGAAACTAGTAATTACAATCCCAATCTTTGGGTGACCAATGGCAGTAGCAGTGAGTTGGGTGATATCAAAGTATCCTTAAATATTTCTACCTGGCCAGATAAATGCGCTTTTGTCGGTGAAGATATTATGTATTGCGCTGTACCTCAGGGATTGCCACGCGGTGCCGGACTTTATCCGGAAATAGCCGATCGTTATCCTGATAATTTCTATTATATCAACTTAAATTCCGGCTCTAAAAATTTGATTGCCAGTCCGGTTGGGGAGAGTGGTAGCTATACAGCCCATAATCTTTTTGTATCAAACGACCAATCAACCCTATATTTTACCGATCAGAACGGAAATTTACAAAGTATTAAATTAAAATAATAATATTATGAAAAATAAACGTTCAATTATCTGGGGATCTTTACTACTATTATTTTTAATTTTTCCAGTCTTAGTTAACGCGATTGATGTAACCTATACACCAAATGTACCGATACCGATTAGGATTGGTTCTTATGATTTTGGTGGAACAAATATAGTTGGTCCAGATTTTTTGGCTAGCTATATTGTGGCTATTTATACTTATGGAGCAGGTTTTGCCGGCATTGTAGCCATGTTTATGCTGGTGATTGCCGGTTGGCGTTGGCTTTTTGCCGCTGGTAATGCTAGTAAAATTGCCGCTGCCAAGGACACGGTCAATGGAGTCTTGGTTGGTTTGGCCTTACTTTTTGGCGGGCAATTGTTGCTTAGGCAAATTAGTGAGAATTTTAGCTCAATTCAAAGTTTGAAAGTCCAATTGCCAGAAGCAGCTCTCAATGCTATTTCTGCTAATAAGGCTAATGAGGATTTTTGTGCTAGTAGTGGCGAAGGATCTACTACAACAACTCCCAAAAGAGTTGAAGATTGTGAGGAATATAAAGATCCAACGCAATGTCTTACTGATACTTGTAATTTAATTGCCATTGGTGATTTTGATGACCGTTGTGTACCATTATTTAATAGGTCCAATAATAGTTTTACCGGTTGTTCCGATTGTCCCAATACTTGTAGTTGCGATATATATATTAATGAGTTCTATAGAAATGCTGATCCTTGTGATTGTGATGAGGATAGCAAGTGGGTAGATGATAAATGTGAAGTTGTAGAGAATAACTAAAGTTTATTCTAAATGAGTTTCGTTTTTTAGTTTGGCAATCGTAGCTTGCAGATCGTGCCGAGCCAAATATTTTTGATCAGTCAAGATGTCCTGAGCCCATTTTTGGGCTTTTTTGATCAGAGCTGTTTCAGATAGCTTGGCTATTTTTAGTTTAATCAGGCCACTTTGTTTATGACCAAATATTTCACCGCTACCGCGTAGTTCTAGGTCCAAATCAGCCAATTTGAAGCCGTCACTAGTAGTACACAGCGCCTCTAGCCTTTTTTTACTAACCGACGAAATGTCATTGGTAAATAACAAACAAAAACTATCCAGAGCGTTTCGGCCAATCCGACCACGAAATTGATGCAACTGACTGAGGCCAAATCTTTCGGCACTTTCTATGATCATGATGGTAGCTTGGGGGATATCTACACCCACTTCTATCACTGAAGTGGCAACTAAGATAGGGAATTGATTATTTTTAAAATCGGACATGATTTTTTCTTTGGCGTCGGATTTTAGCTTACCATGAAGCAGGCGGATTTCTAAATCAGGGAAAATATCTTTATTTAATTTTTGATATTCAGCCGTGACAGATCTGACACCCAGCTTATCACTGTCATCTATCAATGGGCAGATGACAAAGACTTGTTCTTTATTTTGTATTTTTTCCCGAATAAAATTGTAAGCATCCAATCTTTTTTTCTCAGGCACTAAAAATGTTTTGATTTTTTTACGACCAGCTGGTTTTTCTTTGATTAGGGATATGTCCAGATCACCATAAAGCGTCAACGCTAAAGTGCGGGGGATGGGGGTAGCAGTCATAGATAATAAATGGGGCGCTTTGTGGTCTTTATTTTTTTCTTTCAGCGTTTTTCTTTGTCTGACCCCAAAGCGGTGTTGCTCATCAATAATAATCAAACCAAGTTTTTTAAAATTGATTTTATCTTGAATAAGACTATGAGTACCAACGACAAAATTGATAGAGCCGCTCGCTATTTTTTTGATTAGCTCAGTTTTATTGGTATTTGTACCGTCAGCCAATAGTTGATGGCTTTTGGTCAGTAGAGCAATTTGCGGTAAGTATTTAGCTGGTAGTATTTTTTTAATAGTAGCCAAATGTTGATTAGCTAGTATTTCGGTCGGAGCCATCAGGGCTACTTGTAAGCCGTGTGATAAGACATTCAAAGCTGATAAAATAGCTACGATTGTTTTGCCAGAGCCGACATCGCCTTCAATCAGTCGGTTCATCGGTATATCTTTGTTTAGATCAGCCAAGACATCATAGAGAGCTTTTTGCTGGTCTAGGGTCAACTTAAAAGGCAGTGTTTTGATGTTTTGATTTAATAGATGGTTGTTTAAAGAGATTTGATAAGTGGGTTGAGACTGGTAGTTTTTTTTGGCCAATTGGTATTTGATTTGCAAATAAAATAATTCCTGAAATTTTAGTCTTTGACTAGCCGCTTCTAAAGATTTTTGGTCACTGGGGAAATGAATCTGTTTAAGAGATTCCATCAGCCAAGGATATTTTTCTTTATTAAGGATTTCCACCGGCAGAGGATCATCAACTGGTGTTATTTCTTTTAAGGCTTTACTTATTAAAAAGCGCAGTTGTTTTTGGGTGATTTGGCCACTTAAATGATAAAGAGGCACTATCCGACCGCTGTGGATAAGGTCAGCCTTGGCTTTTTCATAGCTGGGACTGATAAATTGCCAGCTAGATTTTTTGGCTTTTATTTTGCCACTGAGATAGACTTGATCGCCGATTTTAAGTATTTGAGAGATAAACTTTTGTCTAAACCAAATAGCTTCTACTGTACCACTGTCATCTTCAGCTATTAGCTCAGTGATGATCATCTTGGCTCGCCAAGCCCGGTAGCTTTTGATTTTGGTTATTTTGACGCAAACTGTATTTACTTCATTTTCATCAATATCTTTGACTAACTTGATATTGCTCAAATCATCATAACGACCTGGGAAATACCAGAGCAAATCAGCCACGGTGTGGATATCCATTTTTTTTAAATCAGAAGCTAGACTGTTGGCTATGGAGTGCAGTTTTTTGATATCCAAATTTAAATCCAGTATTGTTTTGCCCATTTAAACTGTTTTAATAAGCTGGACAAAATTGCCCAGCTTAAAGTTTTTTATTTTTTGTATGTTTATAATTTTAGTATGCGAGATATACCTTCGCTAGTGGGGATTTCTTCTTTTTTTAGATCTTCGTCTAAATATTGGATGAGTATTTCTCTGATGCGAACTGGGTTTTGATTTTCTAGAGGGATAACCATTCTTTGTTTAATAAAACCCTTGGGTTGAAAATAGAGGTTTTTTATTTCCGGAGGATAGTAGATAATATAGAAATTTTGAAAATCCTCATAAGGAATAAATTTACTGCCGATAAATATGCCATCTTCGGTCAAGGCTGTTTCTACCATTTTTGGTTCATCTTTGGCCGAGCTAAAGTATAAAACAGCAAAAATTACCAAAATAATAGCAAAAAGTAGATTGTCAGAAAAATAGGCGTAGACCAGTAGAGCCACAAAGACAATAGTAAAGGCTACATACCAGAGGGTTCCTTTTTGATGTTTGATAAATTCTGGAAATTCCCAGAAGGCTAGGACATCGCCATAATCACCAGCACCCGTATCGTCATCTCCCATATTTTCTACCATTTCGTCTGCTTGTTCAGCAGATGCTTTGGCTTTTTTTACATTTTTGGTATTTTTATTAGTTTTTACCATAGAATTTTATTAACTAGTGATTTTATTATAACATATTCATTGGATTTCAGCCATTGCTCTAGGTATTGTCAAATAGGGCAAAATATATTATTATATAGCAGTCTTTTACGCTATAGAGCTTCAATGGCTTAGTGTATTGTTTTATTAGGGTAAAAGTATAATTTAGGAGAGTTGGCAGAGTGGTTGAATGCGGCGGTCTTGTTCCCTGTTTGTCCAAGAGCGTAGCGATTGGCAACAAACAGCAATCCCGCCAAAGGCGGGAAAAACCTCCAAGGTTATTTACTAAGCAGAAATTTATTTTAGGAGAGTTGGCAGAGTGGTTGAATGCGGCGGTCTTGAAAACCGTTGAGCCGAAAGGTTCCGAGGGTTCGAATCCTTCACTCTCCGCCAGTCCTCGTAGCTCAATGGATAGAGCGTTTGGTTGCGGTCCAAAAGGTTGCAGGTTCGATTCCTGCCGGGGACGCCATTTATTTAATTTTTGGAGAGGTGCCTGAGTGGTTGAAAGGGGCACCCTGCTAAGGTGTTACTCCGTTTTTCGGGGTCGAGGGTTCGAATCCCTCCCTCTCCGCCATAATTTATTTTTTACTCTACTGCCCTAAAAGGCGGTTTTTTGTTATAATATTAATATGTTTATTAAATCCCACAATCTTCATAAATTACTTATCACTTCCTATGGCGTATCGACCTTTTCCGAAGGATTTTTGATGCCTATTTATGCCATATTTGTGCAAGGAATTGGTGGGGATATTTTGGAAGCGTCGGCGGCCATTTCTATATTTTTATTGGTATCAGGACTGACTACTATTTTTATTCATCGTTCTGCTTGGAGTGAAAAACATCGGGTTAAATTATTGGTTTATGGTTGGCTACTTTGGGCCATTGGTATTGGCGGTTATTTTTTTATTGTTGATACTTACACTTTATTTGCCGTACAAGTTATTGTGGCCTTGGGTAATGCTATTGCTGACCCAGCTTTTAGCGCTGAGTTGGATGATAATATCAATAAAAATAAAAAATCTTATTCCTGGGGAGTTTTTCAAGGCATTCAAGATATAGCCAACAGTATTGCCGCTATCGCTGGCGGTCTGATCGCCAGCTTGTTTGGTTTTCGCGTTTTGATAGCTTTTATGTTTGCTACTGCCACTTTGTCTTTTCTGATAATTTTATATTATGTTAAAATAAAGAATAGAAATTGGTTGGACAAACTTATTCATAATAATTAATAAAATAAAAATTATGTCAAAAAATGCTTGTGGAGCCGGTGGTGCTATTTATGGTTTGGGTTTTATCGGGGCGGTTATTTATTATATTCAGCACGCCGATTCTTTTACCATGGGGTTAGTCGGCTTTTTAAAAGCCATAGTTTGGCCAGCTTTTCTGATGTATAAATTATTGGAATTTTTCCAAATGTAAATACTGGTCAAAATTATTTTAATTATTTTTGGCTAAGACTAGGCAAATTATATTGGAATAATTATTTTTCGTCAATACTTTGGCGGCTTGATTTAAAGTAGCCCCAGTTGAGGTGACATCATCGATTAGTAGGATTTGGGAGCAGTGCCGCATTTGTAGTGGCACTGTTTTTTGGTTTATTTCAAAAATATCTAAGACATTTTTTTGCCGAGCGATTTTATTTAATTTTGCTTGTGGTGGATTATTTTTGGTTCTGATTAAAAGAGGAGAGTAAGGCCGATTTAATCGCTTGGCTAATTTTTTAGCCAACAGCTCTGTCTGGTCAAAACCACGTTTTCTTTTTTTGTTTTGATGGAGTGGTATATTGACTATGATGGTATCTTTTCCCAAGGCCAAGTGTCGAGCTTGCTTTTCCAGTATATCTATCAGTGGTTCAGCCATGTTTTCCAAATAATTGTATTTATAGTTTTTTATTAATTTTTGGACGAGCTGGTTTTGGTAATCACAAGAAGAGTAGCAGGCTTTAAAATAGGTTTTTTCTTGGTCTGGCCAGTAAATGGCTTTTGGCTCGCTTAAGATAATATCATTTAAACAAAAACCACAGCAGAGTGATCCTTCACTGTGACAGCCCAGGCAAAATTGTGGCCAAATAAAATCTAAGAGTATTTTAAAAACCTTTTTAATGTAAAATAAAAAGGTTTTTACATCGCTTTTTCCCGCGTACCGGGATCCCGCTTCGCGGGGCTTCCTTCCTATCATTTAAATTTAGCTAATACTTATTTTATTTTTTTCTAGGGATATTTTTAGTTGTTTAAAATTTTTATTCAGTAGGTTTTGGGCCAAGATATTGGCCAGATGTTGATCAACCAGTCTTTTGATACTCCGAGCGCCTTCTTTTAAGACATCTTTTTGTCCCAGTAAGTGGGGGATTATCTTAGAATCTATGACTACACTTACTCCTTGCTCGCTGAGACGCTCACTGATTAAAGATAATTCTTTTTTCAGGATTTTTTTGGCTGCCACCTGATCGAGCGGTTCAAAGACTACAATATCATCTAAACGGTTGGTAAATTCCGGAGGAAAATGTTTGGACAGAGAAGACAATATTTCCTGGGTTTTTTTGTAAAAATTTTCTTTGTGTTCATCAGTGGCAAAACCCATGACTGCTTCTTGGTTGAAAATACTTAGGCCAATATTGGAAGTCATGATGATGATGCAGTTTCTAAAATTGACTGTTTTACCAGTGGCATCGGTCAGTTCACCTTCTTCCAAAATAGGCAAAAGCAGATTAAAGACATCGGGATGGGCTTTTTCTATTTCATCAAATAATACCAAGCTATAGGGCTTGTTTTTGACTAAATCAGTCAATTTATTACCTTCCCGATAACCCACATAACCGGCCGGAGAGCCGATCAATTTGGAGATATTGAATTTTTCAGAAAACTCTGACATATCAATACGCAATAGATTTTTTTCTCCACCAAAAATGTGTTTGGCGATTTCTTTGGCCATGGCGGTTTTGCCTACGCCACTGGGCCCCAAAAACATAAAAGAAGCCAGGGGTTTATTTTTATCGTTTAAGCCAGCTTTAGCTTTTCGGATAGTATGAGAGATTTTGGCCAAGGCTTTGTCTTGCCCAAAAATATTTTGGCCGATTTTATTTTCCAAATTTAATAATTGTTTGTTTTCGCCGACAGTAATAGAAGATAGGGGGATACCAGTTATTTTTGACAATACATCTCTGATGTCTTCTGCACTTATTCGGCCAAACTTTTTATTGATTGTTTTATCCTGTTGAGCCTTTGTTCGTAAAAGTCTTTCTAAAATTTCTTCTTCTTTGGCCTTGTGACCAGTAGCTTCTAGATACTTTTCCGATAAAATAGCTTGTTTTTTATCAGTTTGAGCTTGATTTAGCTCATCTTGCAGACTTTTGATTTTTTTAAGCAATCCTTGTTTGGTTTTTTTAACGCGCAAACGAGCAGCGGCTTCATCTATCAGGTCAATGGCTTTATCCGGCAATTTTTTGTCCGGTAAAAATCTTTTGCTTAGCTCCACAGCGGCTTTTATAGCCTGGTCATCTATGATGACATTGTGAAATTTTTCGTAGTTTTCTCTCAGGCCTTTTAATATTTGTTGAGTTTCATCCTCGGATGATTCCTCAATAATAATGGCTTGAAATCTTCTCTCTAGTGCTTTGTCGCTTTCTATATGTTTTTTGTACTCTTCAAAAGTAGTCGCCCCAATACACCTTAGCTGTCCGCGAGACAGCGCTGGTTTTAAGATATTGGCGGCATCCAAAGAGCCAGTCGTTGCTCCAGCCCCCATGATAGTATGGAGCTCGTCGATAAACAGTATGATGTCCGGATTGTTTTTTATCTCAGCAATTACTTTTTTTAAGCGGCTTTCAAATTCACCTCGATACATCGTGCCAGCCAAGAGGCTAGAAATATCTAGGTTCAGGATAGTTTTATTGAGTAGGACATCAGGTACTTTATTTTCTGTGATTCTTTTGGCCAGGCCTTCGATAATAGCAGTTTTTCCTACTCCAGCATCGCCCAAAAGCACTGGGTTGTTTTTGGTGCGACGAGATAATATTTCTATCAGTCGGTCTATTTCTTTAACTCGGCCAATCACTGGATCAATATCTTTTTGGATTTCTTTACTAGTTAGATCAATAGTAAATTTTTCCAAATCATTGGTATTGGCGGGGCCTTCTTCATTGAAAATTTCTTCAATTTCTTTGAGTTCCTCCTCGCTGGTTAAATCACTGAATTTGGAAGTGCTTTTTAGTATCAGACTTAGATGTTGTTTAAGACTTTGAGTGTTCACTTTGGCTTTTTGCAGTATCTGAGTGGTTTTTTCATCGGCGTTTTGGCTCAGCCCCCACAACAAGTGCTCAGTGCCGATATATTTGTGTTTGTGTTTGTAAGCGGTGACAACGGCTTTTTCAATTATTTTTTGTGATTCTAGAGATGGCTGGGGCATACTTTCTGGACTGATCGCTATGCTTTGATAAGTATCAAAAGTAGCCATTTGTAGCCAGCCAAGATCTATATTTTGTTTAATCAAAATATCAGAGCCCAAAGAACCTTTGGTTTTTATCAAGGATATCAAAAGATCTTCCGGCTCAATGGCTTCGTGTTTTTTGCTAAAAGCTATATTTTGAGCGGTAATTAAAACCTGCTTAAAATGCTGGGTAAATTTATCTAATATATTTTGAAAATTGTCACTAATCATAATGTTTTACATACTACGTAAAGCTTTGATTCTTTCGGCTATTGGTGGGTGAGTAGAAAATAATTTTGACAGGCCACTGTTTTTAAAGGGATTAGAAATATACAAATGAGCTGTAGCTTTATTGGCTTTTTTAAGGGGCATGTTTTGGGTTGATATTTTTTCCAGCGCTTTAGCCAACCCTTCGGGATAGCGGGTAAGTAATGTTCCAGAAGCGTCGGCTAAAAATTCTCTTTTTCTAGATACAGCCAGCTGGATGAGCTTGGCAAAAAGCGGAGACAAGATAGCCAAGACAATACCCACTAGCACCAAAATATTGCCTTTGTTGTTGTTATCGCTACGGCTATGACCTCTAAAAATAAAACTGCGCATCATCCAATCAGCCAAAAGAGTAATAATGCCCACACAGACAATCACTACCATCATCAGTCGGATATCATAATTTTTGACATGAGAAAGCTCATGAGCAATCACACCTTCTAGCTCTTCGTTGGCCAAATTGTTGATCAGACCTCTGGTGACAGCAATAGAGGAGTGCTCCGGATCGCGGCCAGTAGCAAAAGCATTCATCGCTTCATCTTCTATAATATACAATTTGGGCATAGTGACGCCAGCAGTGATGCTCAAGTTTTCTACCATCCGCCAGAGATAAGGATTGTCCTCTTTGCTTATTGCTTTGGCTCCAGCGGCGCTTAAAGCTATTTTATCTCCGGCAAAAAAACTGACAAGACTCAGTCCAGTAGCCATGATAGTAGCCGGGATGACCATATAATAGCCACTTTGTGAATACTGGCTCCAAGCCCAGACCAAGCCAGCAATAATTACGACAAAAAGGATCATTAGAGCCAGACTTTTTCGTTTGTTGCTGTCTATTTGTGTATACATTTGTTTATTTTATTGATTAGTTTTTATCAACTTAATATAACAATATCGGTCTTTGTTTGTCAATTAAATTTAGTTAATATATTGACAAAATTTATTTAATAATGTATAATATTTTGAATTTATGAACTTTATATCAGCAAGGTTAATAACAATAGAAACTAGGAGGTTGATCATGGCAAAAACTAGACAGACTCACGGATTTGTTTTGGAGGAAGCAGGTGGTATTATTGTGTCAATAACACTTAGTTTTGGAGGGCGAAAAATTTCTATTGGAGACACAGTGACTTCTAATGGTCGCATGACCAAGAAGGGCCGTCAAGGAAAAGTAGTGACTATCGAAGAGCCGTTCACCAACGGCAGAACCACCGATGTTATTGAGGTTGATTTTGGCAACAAAATCAGTAATCTGAAATTCAAGGATTTGGATTTCGGCATTTGATACCAGATCACCAACAAGACAAAAGGGCTGTCGCTTTAAACAACGGCCCTTTTTTATTTAGTAATTTATTAGAGTCTTAAAATTTTACCTGTACATTGGCCTTTTCTTTTTCATCTCCAATAGCAAAGAAATCCCAAGCTTTGAAGTTTAGCATACCGGCAATCAGGTTGTTGGGGAAAACTTCAATTTTGGTATTAAAGTCGCGGACCTGTCCGTTATAAAATCTACGAGCGGCTTGAATTTTATTTTCCGTATCAGAAATTTCATCTTGTAGTTGTAAAAAGTTTTGAGAAGCTTTTAGGTCCGGATAGTTTTCGGCTACGGCAAATAAACTTTTTAAAGTTTCAGACAACATATTTTCGGCCTGGCCTTTTTCTGCTATACCCTGAGCTTGCATAGCACTGGCGCGGGCTTGAGTTACCTTGGTCAGTACGCCTTCTTCGTGTTTCATATAACCTTTGACCGTTTCCATCAAATTGGGTATCAAATCATAGCGGCGTTTAAGCTGGACATCGATATCTGACCAGGCCTCTTTAACCCGATTTTTGAGCCTAATCAGGCTGTTGTAGACGCCTATTAACCAGATAACTATCAGGGCTACGGCTACTAGGATGACAATAAGAGCTTTATTCATAGTTTTAATTTAATTATTTAATCAACCCTTTAATTTTACTAGATTGCCATTTTTTTAGCAAATCAATGGGAGCTATTATCATAGTTGTTAAAATGTGTTATAATAAATTTAGTTTAAAAATATATAAAATAAAATTATGTTTAAAAGAATTAGTAATTGGCAACTATCTTTCATAATAGCCATTGTATCAATCTGTAGTCTAGTGTTGATACAGCAATATGTCATCGCTCAAAGTGGTTGGGTGGATCCAGATACTTTACCAGGTGTTACTCCTAGTAATGTTTTTGTGGTCAATCCTTTGGCCTCTGATTTGCAGTTAAATAATCATAATATTTTAGGTAGTAATATGGTTATTGATGGTTCGGCCAATCTAAATGCGGTGACCCTAACTGGCGGTCGAAAGATCTGTTTGTCTGGTACTTGTAGAGATACTTGGCCGGTAGTAACGGGCGGTATTACTGGTGGGGGAACAGTAGAGAAGATAGCAAAATTTACTGGTGCTAGCGCTATCGGAGATTCTACCATCGAACACAGAGGTAATAGTATTTATGCATTTAATTCTGGTTTTAGTACTTCGGGTTTAATCTTGGGTGGAGGATCAGTAGATCCTCTACAAATATATGGTATGAATAATTTTAGTACTTCTAATCTTGTGTATTTGTCTATCTCTGGAGCCGCTGTGCCTTCAAGTGGAAATGCTATTAATATATTGAATGATGGCCATGGTAGTGGTTTAATTATTAATAATTCTAGAGCCACCAATATTAAAGAGGGTATTAATATAACTAATGGTGGTTTGGGTAATGGTTTAGTTGTCACCCAAAATAATCCGACTCCTGGTGCTGCCACTGGTCGACCTTTTCGTGTTAATGATGATAATGCTTCTGATAATACTCCTTTTGTTGTAGATTGGGAGGGTAAAGTTGGTATTGGAACGGTTAGTCCTAATAAGAATTTACACATTCAAACCGCTTCTGGCAATGCGGAAATAGATATTCAAAGTGGGGGAGTGTCTGGTAATCATTGGGGTATTTATCATGATGCCGCTACTGATGACCTTTTCTTTTGGAAAGACGCAGCCAATCGGGTAGTTTTTACTGATAGCGGTAATATTAATTTACAGGGATCAGTTTGTGATATTAATGGTGCTAATTGTTTTTCCGGTTCAACCAATTATTGGACTCAAGATGCTAGTTTAAACTTGTCTAGGACTAATAGTAATGTTCACTTATTAGCTAGTGGACAAACTATGCCAGCGGCTCTAGCTTTATCTGGAACTAGAATGGTTTGGCATCCTACTAAAGCAGCTCTTAGAATTGGAGGAATTGGTGCCTCTGGGGCTACAAAATGGAGTGAGACCAACATTGGAAATTATTCACTTGTTTTTGGTCTAGATAGTAGAGCTAGTGGTCTTTACTCGGCAGTACTTAGTGGTAATGCCAATAATTCTGATGCTGAAGCTAGTGTTGTGGCTGGAGGTAGACAAAATCAGGTAGCCGCTTTTGCTTTGGAGGGTGCGGTAGTTGGTGGAGGAGCAAATCAGGTTAATGGTCAGGGTGGGTTTATTGGTGGTGGAAATCAAAACATAACCTCTGGTAGTTATTCAGTGCTCAGTGGAGGTATTAGTAATAGATTAATGGGTACAGGTAGTGTTATTGGTGGTGGTGGATGGAACATCGCAACAACTAGTTATTCTGTTATTGGTGGTGGCCAACAAAATGGTGTCAATGGGCAACATGGAGTTGTTGGTGGCGGTTATTTAAACATAGTATCGTCAGCTCAAAGTACCATTAGTGGTGGTTGGAACAATAGTATTAGTGGTCCGATTGGAACCATCGGTGGCGGAAAGGATAATTTAATATTACTAGAAGGTCAATTAAGCACTATCGGGGGAGGTACAAGTAATAATATCAGCGCTGATTATGTAGCTATAGCCGGCGGACAAAGTAATACTGTTAGTGGTGATTTTGGAGCCATTGGAGGTGGTAGTTTAAATAGTGTCAGTGGTATTTTTTCAGTTATTCCTGGTGGTTCTGCTAATTTGGCAGCCGGCGATTATTCTTTAGCTGCTGGCAGACATATGGAATTATCAGCTACAGCAGACAATAGTTTTGTTTGGGGAACTTCTGATACGCCGGTTTCTATCACTAGGGACAATTCCTTTATAGTATTTCCAACTAATCCAACAGGTAGTCTTCCTAGATTAGGTATTGGTACTTCTGCTCCCAACAGCACTGTCCATATCAAATCAAATAGTGGTAATGCCGAAATAGACCTACAAAGTGGCTCTAGCCCTTATTGGGGTATTTATCAAGATGATACGACCGACGAACTTCGCTTCTGGAATAACGGAGTCAATAAAGTGATTTTCAAGAGTAATAGTTTGGGAGTAGTTAGTGATTCGGCTGATGGGGTGGATAATTATATTCAATTGGATAAGGTAAATGCAGTACCCCCAGTAACTGATTGTGATGAGGTAGCAGAGGAGGGTAGAATGATTTGGAAAGCGGCGGGTTTTAATAGATTGATGATTTGTGGATACGACAGTGTCAGTGGATTATATGGTTGGAGAACTCTTTTATCTTCCTAAATGATTTAAAATAAACCGCTACCCAAAGCTTTAGGCAAAGGGTGGCGGTTTTCTTGTTGGTGCATCAGCTTTTGTGGTATAATAAACATAGTAATTAAATATTTATTTATTTTTTAAGCTAGATTTATTTTAAATGAAATCTGACTTTCATTTTCATTTCTATAGCCGGATATTTATCATGCTGATTTTGGCTGTGTCTTTATTTTTTATACAAAAATCAGTCAAGACCACAGCGGAAATCACTTATCCTTATCAAGTAACTGGCTGGGCTTGGAACAATATAGCTCTTTGGTTTAGTTTGAATTGTGTTAATGATTTTGAAGTACCAGGCGTATATATTTCTACTTGTTCAGATATCCCGGGTGGTGTGGATTATGGTTTGCAAGTAGCTGCCGACGGTAACATCAGTGGTTGTATCTGGGCCGGTAACAATGTCGGTGGCAGTGGTAGTGCTTTGGGTTGGGTGTGTTTTAATGACGTTTTTAGCGTTTTTAGAGCCACACCTAGTGATCTAGGAGTAGCTACTTCATCGAAGTATTTAAATGCTATAGCCTCTACGACTTTTGCTAGTATACTTAGTTTTGAAGATTGGCGTTGTGTGGGTGGAACTATGAATGGTCAAAGGTGTGCTCCAAATACTGCTTTTTGTTCTGCTGCGGGCGGCACTTGCACTTTTACTGATGATGGCAAATGGAAACTTGGTTTTCCTATTATAGGGAGTGGAGAGCCTTGGGGTACAGACTTACCTAGCCCAGCCAATCCACTGCAGGGTTGTTTTAATTGTTATCAAGAATACAGCTACGCTTGTAGTATTGATGGTGGGTCGTGTGATCCGAGTATTGGCTGTGGGGTAACTGGTACACCACCTACACCACAGGATTGTGTGGTTTCTTCGGTAGAAAATAAATGTGATAATTGTTTAGAATATTCTTATTATCCGGGTTTTTGCGAAGCCGCTGGTACAAAAAGTGTTACCATGGGTTGTGCTGATTTTGTTCATAATACGACCGATTGCTGTACTAGTAATAATGATTGTGCCACCGGAGAAACTTGTCAAGCGGTCTCTTCTTGTGTTGCCATAACCAGCAATGAAAGAGAAGAATATACTTGTACGCAGAGCGAACCAGGCAACTGCGTGCTCGTCCCGGAAGGTTGCGTAGATAGAACACTAGGCGCTTATAGAATGACTTTGGGCGGTTATGATTGTAGTAATTGTAATATTGAAAGTTATGACAATCGTTGTTATTTAAATGCTGAAGAAGCCAATCTTAATAGTTGTGTCAGTTGTGCTAATATTTTTTATTATCCCGGAGTAATGATAGATCATAAACATTACAATTTAGGAGCTGCCGAAATGGCTTATATGTGCGGCTGGGCTTGGAACGCGTGGGATGACAATAGCGACGGCAATCCAGACAACGGTTTGTACTGGTTTCAGTTTTCTCCTAGGATTGTTACTTCTACGCGCCCATTTTTGTCAGTAGAGAGCGGTAATATTTATTCCCAAAAAGGTATTAGTGGCGATTATTTGCCACCTTTTGGTCATTACAATTCTTCTTATTTGATTGAATCAGGGGGTAGTATTAGCAATTTTATTAGTTCCAGCACTTTGTCCGGTCTTTATCAAGGTGAAATACCTTATCAGCCGATTATTAGTTTTTTAAGACCAAATGCTAGTTTTAGTAAGTACAACAATGCTTTAGGTAGTATTGATTATGCTGGATTGATCGCTGATGTTGTTTCTGGGGCGGCCAATGTTAACAAATATGGATCAACTATCATTACTACTACCGGTATTACTCAGGCTGATGCCATGGTTTTTCTTAATGATCTGAGTGATCCTTTGGAGTCAGAAAGTATGGTACATTATCATAACGATGATTTAAATATCAATACAGCTGCTTTTGTCCCGACACACACTATTTGGGCCGGTGATAATAATGAAAACGCTGCTAAAGTAGTGGTTGTTAATGGTGATTTATTGATTGGTGATAATTTTATTTATGAAAACGCTGCTAGCTATGGTAATTTTAAAAATATACCTTCTATAGTTTGGATTGTCAGGGGAGATTTATCTATTGATGCCGATGTCAACCAATTGGTTGGTACATTTATAGTTTTGGGTAATACCAGTATTGCGGATTGTTCTTATGTATCTCCAGCCACACCAGCACCAAGTTGTGGGCAGATCATTACTTGTCTTGATACAAACATTGGCAATCCAGCGGACTGTGATACTTCTTCATTAATTGTCCGTGGTAGTGCTTTGGCTAAATATTTTAATCTGAATAGGACTTTTATTGATGCATCTGATCCACGTCCATCAGAGCAGTTTATCAACGATGGTCGTTTACAGGTCAATCCACCGGCTGGTTTTAAAAATTTCTCCAATATTATTCCCAGATTTAGTGAGAATTAAAAATTTTGGATTAAAAGTGGAAAATGTGTTATAATTATATAAATCTTTTAAAATATTTTAAGAAAATTACGGAAAAAATATGGGTTTATTTTCCAGCGTAACTAGTTATTTGGGAGTTGATATCGGAACATCCAGTATTAAGATGGTTGAGCTTGAAAATTATAAAAATCAGGCCAAATTGAGGACTTATGGTTATGCTGACATCGCCGTCAATGTTTTAAGTAGCTCGATTGATAAAAACAATCAACTAATTGCCGATTATATATCGGAAATTGCTCAAAAATCCAATGTTCAAACTAGGCAGGTGGTGGCCGCTTTGCCTACTTTTTCGGTTTTTAATTTTATTATCAATTTGCCACCCATGCCCAAAAAGGATTTGGCTTCAGCCATCAAGTGGGAGGCCAAAAAATTTATTCCCGTACCACTCGAAGAAATGATTTTGGACTGGAAAATACTCAATAAAAAGACCATTAACAAAAACCACGAAAAATCTTCTTTCTTATCTGGTGAAAAAGATAAAAAGAAAGACAACCCCATGGATATGGCTGGCGATATGGGCTTGGAAAATGATAGTCTGGGCACAGATAGAGCGGCTTTGGCTAAAAGCACGGCTAAAAACGCCTTAAAGGAGGAAGATAAATTTTTCGCTACCACTTCTAGTGACAATAATTATCGGATACTTTTGACGGCTGCACCAAAAAATTTAGTAGCCCGTTATATTGATATTTTCAAAAGAGCTAAATTTAATTTATTAAGCTTGGAAACCGAGGCTTTTGCTTTATCCAGATCGCTGATTGGTAATGACAATTCTACTGTTATGATTGTAGACATCGGAGCCACCACAGCTGATATTTGTATTATTGAACAAGGCGTCCCGATACTTAATCGTGGCATAGATAGTGGTGGTGAGTTTATTACCAAAACTATCATGAATAGTCTAAATGTCAATTCGGAAAGAGCCGAACAGTTTAAAAGAGATTTTGGTTTGGCCGGTGGCGGATTTAAAAATGTACCAGATGTTATTCAAAAATCTTTAAATTCTATCATCAATGAAATCAAATATGTTTTTGAGATTTATCAGAGACAGCGTAATAGCCATATAGAAAAAATAGTTTTGACTGGCGGTAGTGCTTTTTTACCCAGTTTGCCCCAATATTTATCTGAACTTTTGAATATGGAAGTAATTATTGGTGATCCTTGGGACAGAATAATCTATCCTTTGGATTTAAAGCCGATTTTACAAGAAATTGGGCCTAGAATGGCTACTTCTGTCGGTTTAGCTATGCGCGATATATAAGTTATGGAACAAGAAAAGGACAAAAAGGAAATAAATTTGATGCCCGAGGATCTCAGGTCAAAAGAGGCTGGGCTTTTGTCAAAAAACAAAAGTAAAAGTGGTTTTGATTTTGATTTTGTCTCGCCCAAAGCATCCGCTATTAAAAAAGCGTCTTTTCAACCCAGTGTGTCTTGGTGGGATAAACTAAAAAGTATTTTCAGCCAGCCAGCCGGATTTGGTCCAGCTGAGCATCATTTGGCCAAGCCAAAAGAAGCGGCTCAGGAAATAAAACCAAAGACGGATATTAAAAAAGAGAAACCGACTGACGATTTTGTTTTACACATGCCAGCTCCAGAAGAAAAAAATGATGCAGTGCATTTTCATGTTAATTATACCAAAGACTCTTTGGCTGGTGTTAAGGAAGGAAATCCCAAAGATAATATATCTCATGAACCAGCCGAAAAAAGTGGGCTATCTTGGTGGGATAAAATAAAAAAAATATTTGCCTCCAGAAATCATCAAACAAAATTGCCAAAAATTGAACGAGTGCCTGAGCGACCGATTAGGCCCAGGGATTTAGAAGATGTAGCACAGACCATCCCTAGCCAGCCCAAAGGGGCTATTGATATTTGGGATGAGCAAAATATCAAAAATATTTTACCGATAAAAAATAATGTTAGTGCATCGGTAGTATCTCCCACGCCCGCTGTTTTAGAGGCTAATATAGCTATCAAACCCGTCGATGAGAAGAATACTTCAGATTTTTATATTCCGGCGGTAGAGGAGCGTCATAAGAGTAAGTTTGAGAAAAAAGTTGAAAAACAAGCAGAAGTCAAAGATATTGAAGAGTCCAAATTCCATCAGCCTAGTTCTAGGGCTAGAGCCAAATTTTTAGATGAGAGTGGTGGAGTTGATTTGATTCCCGATGCGGCCAAAATCAGAAGTTGGAAGCAGATAAGTAAATTATTATTAATTACAGTTTTTAGCTTTTTGTTGGTCATAGTTATTTTTTATGGTTTTCTATTTTATCAGGGGAAAAATTTAGAAGGACAAAAAGCCGAGGAGGATGCTCAGATCACCAATTTGGAAAGACAAATTGTTGATTATCAAGACCTAAATAATCAGATTAGCCAGCTGGGTGATGAAATAAAAAATCTTCATCAACTGCTTAGTTTACATTTTTATTGGACGAATTTTTTTCAACTGCTAGAAAAATATACTATTGATGGAGTCTATTACTCTGGTATGACAGCTGGCAACGGAGGGGCCATGACTTTGGAAGCCAAGGCTACCAGTTTTGAAACTTTGGCTCAGCAAATAAAAATTTTACAGCAGGAGGAAACTCAAGAATTTGTGACCAGTATCAAAGTATCTTCGGCTGATTATGATCAGGAAGAAGATGAAGTGAGTTTTAATATAAACATTGTTCTTAATCCATCATTATTTTTATATAACCAAAAGTATCTTTATGAAAGAGATAATGATTATGGCGTCGTGAGTGGAGAATAAAAATTTATGGCCGCTAAAAATAAAGACAAAAAAGAAATACAATTTGAACAGCCGTCAGATATTTTGCTATTAGTCAATCGTTATCTGATGGTTATTATTGGTTTGATCATTTTAATTATTTTGGTATCTGGTTATTTCTTTTTACTCAAACCAAAAATAGACAGCATCAATGTCAGTGAGACCAGAACCACCGTGACGGAAGAGAGAAGGTTAGGTAATGAACATTTATTGACTAGGATCAAAGAATTAGAAGCGGAATATTATGACATTATCAACAATCGTCAGGAAGATTTAGATATGTTGAGAAAAATGGTGCCGGCCGATTCACAAATAGCCGAAATATTTTTGATGTCTGATTTATTGGCTAAAAAATACGGTTTTCAATTGACTACTATTGATATTAGCGATAATGAACCAGTCAGAGAAAAACCCAAACCGGTGGTAACTGAAGATTTTTCAGAAGATAATATCCCAGCAGATTCGGCTAGTGGGACCGCTCCACCAGAAACAAATACCATTGAAAGTCTATTGGCAATTAGCGGTATTAAAACGGCTACTGTTAAATTTGCTGTTGTCAGGGAAGTAGTGGATGACAGTCCAGTTTTGGGAGTAGAAATTTATGATGATTTTAAAGATTATCTATCGGATTTGGAAAATAATATAAGATTAATGGATATTCAAGCAATAATTTTTGATTCTATTGATGCCGAGCCAGGTTCGAACGGGTCGAGAACTTATACTTTTAATTTAGATTTAATAACCTATTATCGATAATTTTTATGGCTAAAAGTACTGATAAAAAAACGACCATACTTTTACTGGTAATATTGGCGGTATCGGTTATTGGTGGGGGTATTTGGACTTACAGTAGTCTCAAGCCCATAGAGCCTACTCAAAATTTACCGGTGGGGGTAGACAGTTTAATGGGACTTAGTATTGATAATGTTTATGCTATCAAAGAGCAAGCCATAGCCAATATTGGAGATTTTTTAGAAACACCAAATTCTTCTGATACTCTATGGGATTATTTTTATTCCAATCAGCAATTTAATAAATTAAATGATATTAATTTAGATATCAATATTGGTGGTTATGTAAATAATCCTAACCCTTTTGTGATACCTAGTTCTACCGAGGAAAATAGCTAGGATGATATAAGATTATTTTTTATGACTCAGCAAGAAGTACAAAAACTTTTCGATTTTTTAAAGCAGAATAATTTACTAACGGGTGATCAATATAAAGATTTAAACTCTAAGAAATATTCTACTTTTGAAGAGTTGGAAAAATATCTCCGTCGCACTATTTTAATATCTGATGAGGACTGGGTTAGAGCCAGGGGTGTTTTTTATGATATAGAATATAGCAATCTTATTGGCGCCAAGCTAGAATCAGATATTTTAAATATCTTACCACAAAATTTGTCGGAAAATTACCAGATGGTAATTTTTAATAAAGAGGGAGCCAATATAAAAGTCGGATTAGTTGATCCGACAAATTTTAAAGCAATTGAAGCACTCAATTATTTAGCTCGGAAGAAAAATTTTCAAGTTAAGTATTATATAATTTCTGAAGATAGCTATCGGGCGGCTTATAAGCAGTATGAAACACTGGGCGAAGAAGTGGGTGAGGCTCTAGATACCGCCGAGGCCATTTTTGCCCCCAAAGAGCAGGATATAGATTTGGATGGTGATGTGGGAGAAATGGTCAAGAGTGCTCCAGTTTCTAAGATTGTTTCCGTCATACTTCGTCATGCTATAGAAGGTCGGGCGTCTGATATCCACATTGAGCCCTTTACCAATCAATCAAAAGTCAGGTATAGAATTGACGGAGTACTCCACACCACCATTGTTTTGCCAATTTATGTGCATGCGGCTTTAATTTCTAGAATAAAAGTGATGGCCAATTTGAAGATTGATGAAACTAGGATTCCCCAGGATGGCCGTATTCGTATCAATGTACACAATAAAGATGTTGATTTTCGTATCTCTACTATACCACTAATGGGCCACGAAAAGGTGGTAATGCGTATTTTGGAAACACCAGACAAAGCGCCGACTTTTTCAGAATTGGGTTTTTTGGGTTTGCAGGGTAAAGTCATAGAGAAAAATATTTATAAACCCAATGGTATGTTTCTACTGACCGGTCCGACCGGTTCTGGTAAATCCACCACCTTGTTTGCCCTTTTATCATTTTTAAATAAAGAGGATGTCAATATTTCCACTTTAGAAGACCCAGTAGAATATTATATTCCCGGAGTCAATCAATCTCAAATCAGGCCAGAAGTTAATTTTACTTTTGCTACAGGTCTAAGAGCTTTGCTTCGTCAAGATCCGGATATTATCATGGTCGGTGAGATTCGTGACAATGAAACAGCCGAATTGGCTATCCATGCTGGACTGACTGGGCACTCTGTTTTGACTACTTTACACACCAATAGTGCTGTCGGTGCTATTCCTCGTTTATTTGATATGAAAGTAGAGCCGTTTTTATTGGCTAGTACTTTAAATGCCGTAGTAGCTCAGAGGTTGGTCAGAAAAATTTGCGACAAATGTAAGGCTGAAGAAAAGTTGCCCTCTGGTTTAGAAGTCACTATTCATCAGCATTTAGATACCATACCCAAAGAAGCTTTTTATGGTGATGTCGATCCCAAAGTATTCAAATTTTATAAAGGTAAAGGTTGCGCCAACTGTGGTCAAACCGGTTACAAGGGTAGGTTGTCTATCGCTGAGGCTATAAATGTTACTAGGAGTCTCAAGGATATTATTGCCAAGGGTTTTGATCGTCAGGAAGTAGAGGTTGAGTTGGCCAAACAAAAATTTATTACTATGGAGCAGGACGGAGTAATCAAAGCTTTATTGGGGCTCACTAGCATTGAGGAAATAATGAGAGTATCTAAGATGTAATCAAAATATTAATTATATAATATACAATATAATCATATGGAAGGTAAAAAAATATTAATTGTTGAGGACGATGATTTCTTGTTGCAGATGTATTCTACCAAGCTGGAACTGGAGGGTTTCAAAGTTTTTGAAGCTATCAACGGCCTGCAAGGTTTAAAAGTTGCACAAAAAGAAAAGCCGGATTTGATTCTTTTGGATCTCAATTTGCCAGAGTTAAACGGTTTTGAGGTCTTAAGTCAGCTTAAAAGAGACGAAGAAACTAGTAGTATTAGAGTATTAATTTTGACTAATTATTCTCAAAAAGAAGATATTGATCGCTGTTTGGAATTGGGAGCTGATGATTATTTGATTAAGGCTCATTTTGTTCCCTCAGAGGTCATTGCTAAAATAAAAGATATATTAGAAAAAGAAAGCCAAAAATAACATGTCGGATGCTTTAATTATAAATGATATATTAAATGCGGCGGCCGAAAGAAAGGCTACTGATGTTCATCTGGTAGCTGGAAATAATCCAGTTATTCGGGTAGACGGTCGTTTGACCACTTTGGTTGATCAGCCAGTTTTGACTGGAGATATATTGATGGCTTTGGCTCAGTCATTTTTAAGTAAAGAATATTTTGACAAGCTTAGTGTTGAAAAAGAAATAGTAGCTATTTATAATTGGGCCGGGCGCAGTCGTTATCGAGCCAAGGTATTTTATCAAAAAGGTTTTTTGGCTATTTCTCTTCGTTTGTTGTCACCCTTTATTAGGTCACCCAAAGATTTGGGTATACCAGCTGCTATTTTACAGCTTTTAAATAAAGATCGCGGTATCATCATCATCACTGGCCCTTTTGCCAGTGGGCGTACTTCTACCGCCGTATCATTGGTAGAAACACTCAATCAAAATAAAGGTTTGCATATACAGACTTTGGAAAATCCAGTCGAATATCTATTTTCCAATAATCAATCGGTGATTGAACAGCGCAACATTGGTTTGGATGTTAATAATTTTGTAGATGGTTTGAAAAATATGCTGGACGAGGATATTGATGCTGTGTTTGTTGATTCCATGCATGAAAAGGGAGCGGAAGAAGTCATTTTAGAGTTGGCAGAAAGTGGCAAATTGATCATTTTTGTCATGGATGCCGACACAGTAATTTCGGCTTTGGATAGATTTATTAACAATATTTCCACTAATCGTCGAGATTGGGGTAGAGAAACATTGGCTGATGTTTTGTTGGGGGTTATGGCGCAGCGTCTGATACCCCGAGTGGGTGGGGGACTTACTATGGCCTCAGAAGTTTTGATTAGCAACTCAGCTGTGCGTAGTTCTATTAAAAGTGACAAGCTTTCCCAGCTGGGTAGTATTATGCAGACCTCTCGGGAAGAGGGTATGTCTTCTTTGGACAAGTCTTTGTTAGAATTAATTAGAATTGGAGAAATTAGTTTAAGCGACGGGAAAAATCATGCGGTTGATCCGCAGAGTTTGAGATAATAATTTATGCCAATATATAAATATAGAGCCAGGACCAAAGACGGCCGCATTATCAAAGGAGCGGTTGAAGCAGTGATGGAAGATGATGCCCTAGACCTTTTAAGTGAAAAAGGTTTGATTATTGTAGATTTGTTGGAGACAAAACAAAAGAAGGTTCGACGTTTTAATATTAATGTTGGTACAATTAAGCATAAAGATTTGGTAATTTTTTCCCGTCAGCTGTCAGTCATGATTTCAGCTACTGTGCCCATAGTGCAGGCCTTAAAAATTTTGGCTCAGCAGACTACCAATCCAATGTTTGTGGATAAAATAATAGAAATGTCCAATGATATTGACGGCGGTATGCGGTTTTCTGGTGCTTTATCTAAGCATGATAAAATTTTCAGCAATTTCTATGTGGCCATGGTCAAAAGCGGTGAAACCTCTGGTAAATTGGATGAGATACTCCAATATTTAGCTGATCAGATGGAAAAGGATTATGACTTGGTATCACGCATCAAAGGCGCTATGATTTATCCCATTTTTATTATTTCCGGTATGGTGGTGGTCGGTTTTTTGATGATGACCTTTGTAGTACCGCAGATGGTAAAAATGCTGGAAGAAACGGGAGCGGAATTACCGTTTTTGACTAGACTTTTGGTTTCAGTCTCGAGTTTTATGAACCAGTATTGGTATTTGATAGTTTTGGGAGTAGTGGTCGCTATAGTAATTTTGCGTTGGTGGATAAAATCCAAGCCGGGTAAAGTAACTTGGGATGCTATAAAGATCAGAATACCAATTTTTGGAGGGTTATTTAAGAAAATTTATATAGTACGTTTTACTCGCTCTTTTGCCACCTTGATTAAAGGTGGTGTGCCGATTGCTTCAGCTTTGGCTATTACCGCCGAGGTGGTAGATAACCGCGCTTATGAAAAACTCATCTTAGAAACAGTAGATGAAGTAGAGGGGGGTAATTCGGTGGCTACTTTGTTTTCCAATTCAGACATCATGCCCAAGATGCTTTCTCAGATGATGGTCATTGGAGAAAAAACTGGTCGCTTGGATGATGTTTTGGAGCGTTTGAGTAATTTTTATAGCCGCGAAATAGACAACTTGGTTGGCAGTTTGACTTCTTTGATTGAACCTTTGATTTTGATTGTCATGGGTGTAGGTGTCGGTGGTATGGTTGCGGCTATTATGTTGCCGATGTTTAAGGTAGCCCAGTCTATTGGTTAGTTTTATTAGTGGAAAAATTGTTGTTGAAAAATTAAAAAAATGGTATAATGAAAATGTTCTTTATTTTTTAATAATACATTAAATAATTAATAAGGCTTTGGCATATTCTACTGTGGCTATTAAAACCTCAGGGATCTCAGGCTTTAATTAGCCGATAGAATTGCTAAAGTGAGAGGAGGTGAAAAGAAAAAATGAAAAATAAAAAAGGTTTTACTTTAGTTGAGCTATTGGTAGTTATTGCCATCATTGGTATATTGTCTACAGTAGCTATAGTAAACTTAAATTCCGCTCGTGATAAAGCTAGAGCAGCCAGTGTGCAGTCTGCCATGAGTCAATTAACTAGTGCCGCCATACTTTGTCATGATGACCTTCAAAATTTAACTGAAAATGGTGCTCTCGTAGCGCCGGTAGTTTGTACTGGTGCCGCTGGTGATCAGCCAGTAGAGAATACTACAGTTTGTGAGCAGGATTATACTGACGCAACTTGGCCAGACCTTCCAGTTGGTTGGATTTATGAGGACAATTGTGCTTCTGATTATACAGCTAGCACTTGGTCCTTTACTGCTTGTGAAGGTACCCTTGTAACTTGTACGGCTGGTGGTAGAACAGTTACCTGTTCTAATACCGGATGTACATCTGGAATTACTCCTTAATGCTTAACTCAATTTTAATTTAAAAAGCCCTCTGGTAGGGGGTTTTTTAAATTTGTGTTATAATTTAATTAGCTTAAAAATCAATGTTTAATTATTCTATCAAAATAAAGATATTTTTAATTGGTCTACTCATCATATCCATAGTAGTTTTGATTTTTTTGATTAGTATAAATAAAAGTCGGGGACGCGACCTTTATCGAGTTTCTCAGGCCAAAGTTTTGGCCACCAGCTTGGAGCGCTATTTTGACAAAAATTATGCTTATCCAGAGCTGGTCCAAACCAATATCACAGCTATTAAGATAGTGACAGAAAAAGGAGTCAATCAAGTCGGCGACTATCTCTATTTTCAAGGTCCGGCCAAGCTGTTAGAGGAAGGCACTTTAGTCAGCTCTCCTAGTCGTTATGTTATTGAGTTTACTCTAGAAAATTCTTGGGATTTATGGGGTATTAGCAGCAGTGCTGGAGGGACTTGTCGTATTTCCAACTATTTACAAATGGTTTGTCGTTCCCAGGATTCCTAAATAGCCAAATTATCTTAAAATATGCTATAATAAAGCTACTATGACAGTAGCTTTTGTCTTTATTTTGGGACTTTTTATTGGTAGCTTCTTAAATGTAGTGATTTTACGGTTGCGACGACAAGAATCTTTTATCAAAGGGTCATCTAAATGCCTTTTTTGTCAGCATCGCTTATATCCCAAAGATCTCATACCATTATTTAGCTATTTGTTTTTAAAAGGGCGGTGTCGTTATTGTCAAAAAAGATTTTCCCATCAATATCCGTTAGTAGAATTTTTTACTGGTTTCTCTTTTGTTTTAATTTTTCAAAAAATAGTACCGAGTGCTGATTGGAATTTGATTTCTTCTTTACAGGTTTTACATTTATTGGATTGGTGGGTTATTGTTTCTTTTTTGGTTATTATTTTTGTTTACGACTTCAAATATTATTTGATATTGGATAGAGTGGTTTGGCCGATTATTATTTTGTCATTTTTGGTCAATTTGTTTTTAGGTTTTTCTATCTTTAATCTGGTTTTTGCCGCAGTGATTGGCGGAGGATTTTTTTTCCTGCAATTTATAGTCTCAAAGGGTCGTTGGATTGGTGGTGGGGACATACGTTTGGGACTACTAATGGGGGTTATTTTGGGCTGGCCACATGTTTTGACCGCTTTATTTATTTCCTATGTTTTGGGTAGTGCGGTTGGTGTGTCTTTATTGTGGAGCAAACGTAAGGATTGGGGCGACAAAATACCCTTTGGCACATTTTTGACCATTGGCACTTTTATGACTATGCTCTGGGGGCCTGCTTTGGTTAAGTGGTATTTGTCTTTATTTTATTAAATATATTATTAATTATTATTAATCTAAACATATGTTTAAAAAGATTTTTTACAACAAGGGCGGCTTTACTTTTTTGGAGCTGATGATAGTCATTGCCGTTACGGTGATTATCACTTCGGTGTTTGTGGTGAGCACCAGAGAAACGGTTAGAGATCAAGTAGACACTTCTACCAATCAATTGCTCTCTGATATTCGTTATGCTAGAGGGCTGGCCACCTCTCGAGTGACTTATAATTTTGGTGGTGCCCTTGGTACTGTTTATCCGCCCGGGGGCTATGGTGTACATTTTACGGACGGAGATTATAGGTATACTGTCTTTGCCGACAATGGTTCTGGTGGTGGTTTTAGCCTGCTGGCTGGAGATAAGATTATTAAAACCGGTACCCTAAAAAATACCTCTTTGGATTTGGAAGATTATAATCAAACTGTCGCTCTTGCCAAATATTTTACTTTTCAGGCAGAAAATGAAGTAGTAACCAATTTCGTCTCTGATAGTCAGGGTAAATACAAAATGTCCGTTACGTATAACCCAGGAACGGGCGGAGAGGGCTATCGTGGTATCATTACCTTGGGCGAGCAAGCGGCTGATGGTAGTGTTTTTGTCAGTTTAGGGATTGGCTCTATTGGTTATACTCCAACTTGTAGTACTCAAAATCAGGCCTGTGACGGTTCTCAACCTTGTTGTTTTGGTCAAGGGACTTGTACCGCTAGTATTTGTACAATACCGCCAACCAATCCACCTCAAACCAGCTGTTTTCCAGCCGGAACAACAGTACTAATGGCTGATTATTCTTATAAAAATATTGAAAGTATTCAGGTTGGTGATTATGTTGTTAGCTACGATGAAGTTTCACAAAAAGAAGTAGCCGCTAAAGTTTTAGAGCTGGCTTCTCCAGTCAGAGAGCATATGTGTGAACTTATTTTTGTTGATGCTAGTTTAAAACTAACTGATGAACACCCAGTCTATACTCAAGCTGGTTGGAAATCTATCAATCCAGAAAAAACTATTGCGGAAAATGATGAAGTAGTAGTGACTCAACTTACTTTAGGAGATCAGATTTTCTTTAGAGAGGCTGTTTATAAGGAGTTGATCAAAATTAATTGTTGGCAGGAAGAGATCCAGACTTATAATTTGAAAGAAGTAGAAAATTATAATACCTTTTTTGCTGACGATGTTTTGGTCCACAATGCTTCAGCTCCTAGCTGCGGTGGTAGCACAGATCCAGTCGGGGGTATTTTTTAAGCTTTTTTAACAATTTTTTGTGCTAGCTACTAAAGACAATATAAAATTTACCCCTCGCTACTTGGCTCGACCAAGTAGCGAGGGGTTTACTTTGATAGAAACTTTGATATCTATTGTTGTTTTTACCATTGGAATTTTTGCCGCTTTGGGGCTATCCGTTTCCAATTATAATGATTCGCAAAATAATTTGGACAGGATTATTGCTACTAATTTAGCTAGAGAAGGCGTAGAATTGGTTAAAAATGTTCGAGATAGCAATTGGTTAAAAATAGAGGCCAATGATACAGCTGGTTGTGGTGGCAGTTCTTGTACCTGGAATTATGCGTTAAATGGCCTGACTGATTATGTGGTCATGAGTTATGCTTCTACTACACCAAATTTTTTACCAGCTTGCGCACTTGGTATTGTAGAGTGTATCAAAAATAATGCCAGCACTCAATTGTCTATCAATGCCACAAATTATTATGTCCACGGCAATAACAATACCACTAAATATTCTCGGGCTATAAAATTAGAAAAAATATGTTTGGAATCAGAAGGTGAAATTCCCATAAATTCTCCGAATCCGCAAAATTTTGAATACCTCAGGAGTATGAGTCAAGATTGCAATGTCAGTGTCGGCGATACGCAGATTGGCCTCAAATTGACAGCGCATGTCCAATGGGAAGATGGTAGCACCAAATATATTGAAATAGTAGACTCAATTTATAATTGGCGAAGATGATATTTAAGCAATTGATAAAAAATAAACAGGGTTTTACTTTGGTCGAGCTTTTACTAGCCACCTTTATTTTTACTTTGATGGTTTTTGCTGTATCGGGAGTCTATATTGCTTTTAATAAGAGCCAAATTCGAACCAATTCTAGTCAGCAATTATTAAATGATAGTCAATACGCTTTAGAAGTTATTGCCAAAGAGATTAGAAACAACACTATTATAGATTATTCACCAACTACTGTTGACTGTGGTGCTTTAATTAAGACTGGCACTGGTACTGATAATTTTGATCAGTGTATTATTTTGGAAAGATCCAATGGCCAAACGGTAGCTTTTGCTCGACATAGCTTTATAGCTACTCCGGGCAGTTTAAGGTTATATTATCTTTTATTAGATTGTGATCAATTTTATTCATCTTGTACCAACATTAACATTAATTCATCAGCCGCTACAGCTATTTTGTCCCCGGAGGTTAACAATATAAATTTATCAGCTTTAAATTTTAATATTTTACCCAGCACCAATCCTTATATCACTGGTGGACCAAATCAGCAACCCCGAGTGACTATTAATATGAACACAGCCTATATCAGCGCTGATCCGGTAAAAAATGTAGATCATACTTTTCAAACCACTGTGTCTTCACGAGTGTATAAGCGTTAGGATTTGACGATTACCAAGGAATCATATGAGTACAGGCCTAAAAAATAACTATAAAAGCAATCAAAACGGTGCTGCCTTGATCGTATCTCTTTTGATTTTATCTTTGACTATGATATCGGCCACGGCTTTGGGTAGAATAATTTTTAGCGAAGTGAGAATTACTTTAAATACCGTTAATTCTACCGTAGCTTTTTATGCAGCTGATAGTGGTATTGAAAAAGCGCTACATTATTTAAAATATAGCCAAGCTAGGGGCAATACTATTTTTTTAGATAGTTTAGAAAAGAAGACTTTTAATATTCCCACACCACTGTCTTCTTTTTATTATCAAGATATCAATACTTCTACCCCTGGTTTTATTTTTTATAATATTAGTACTTCCACGCCCGCTCATGTGGATATCGTGGATCCAGTCGGAAATTTGCCGGCGATTATTGATTGGGAGCCAAATTCTACGGCTACTCATTATTATCAGGTAGAGTGGAGTATTAACGATTGTTTTCCTTTACATGCTTCTGATAGATTAGAGATCACCAATTATTATTTTGACAGCTCCGATCCTTTTGATGTTAGCGTTAGTAAGGATTTGGTAGTTTGTAATTGTTCTTTTTTGAGTAATAATTCTTGCGACCCTGATTTAACAGAAAAAACTATTTTTGATAATCATTTTTATCGTTTTTCTTTTCGGCCGCTAGACTCTACTGTAGAATCACTGGCTTTTAAGGTCTGGGCTAATCCGATCGTGGGAGTTGATTATTTGGCTACCAGTACCTCCAATATTTACATAGCAACTGACGGAAATTATAAAAATGTTAAATATCGTATGAGCGTGGAAATACCGGCTTTGGCTCCGGCTTCAGATATATTTTCTTATGTCGTCTTTTCTGAAGAAATTTTGAGGAAAAATTAAATACTTTTTAGACAAAATGAAAGAGGTGGAAGCTAAAAAAAGAATAGATAAATTGACCGAGGAGGTAAATCGCCACCGGTATCTTTATCATGTTTTAGATAAACCAGAAATATCTGATGGCGCTTTGGATTCTTTAAAAAAAGAATTGGAGCAACTGGAAAATCAATTTCCCAAATTGAGAAGAGCCGATTCTCCTACGCAGAGAGTCAGTGGTCAGCCCTTGGATAAATTTGTCAAAATAAAGCACTCTGATAAGGTGCTTTCTTTGGCCGATGCTTTTTCTCGTTCTGATATTGAAGATTGGCAAGAGCGTAATGAAAATATCTTGAAAGAGTCAATAAAAAATTATTATGCTGAGTTAAAGTTGGATGGTCTAACAGTAATTTTAACTTATAGAGATGGTATTTTTTGGCGGGGAGCAACGCGTGGCGACGGTGTCGTGGGGGAGGATGTTACCAATAATTTGAAGACTATTGAAAGTATCCCTTTGTCTTTACAGACACCGCAAGGTAAAAAATTGCCACCCTTACTAGAAGTCCGGGGGGAGGTAGTAATGAGTACAGCGGTTTTTAATAAATTAAACAAACAGCAAGTTAAAGATAAATTGCCTATTTTTGCCAACCCGAGAAATGCCGCCGCCGGATCCATACGGCAATTAAATCCAAAAGTAGCGCAAAGTCGGCGCTTGGATTGTCTGGCTTTTGAGCTTATTTCTGATTTAGGGCAGCAGACTCATCAGGCAGTCCACCACTTATTAAATGAACTAGGTTTTAAAACTCATGCCGGCAGTCAGCTTTGTCAAAATTTAGATCAAGTGGAAGATTTTTTGAATCATTGGGTAGAGAGAAGAAAAAAATTGCCTTACAATACAGACGGAGCAGTCATAGTGGTCAATGATATTATACAGGCAAAAAAATTGGGACACGTTGGTAAAGCTGAGCGTTGGATGCTAGCCTACAAATTTCCGGCCGAGCAGGTTACGACTAAGGTTTTAAACATTGAAATCCAGATTGGTCGAACCGGAGCACTCACACCAGTCGCTATTTTAGAACCAGTGGCAGTGGCTGGTACAACTGTATCACGAGCCACACTGCATAACCAAGATGAAATTGACAGGTTGGATGTGAGAATTGGTGATACAGTGATAATTCAGAAGGCGGGCGATATTATTCCTGATATTGTGGAGGCTTTAAAAAAATTGCGCATCGGATCAGAAAAAAAATTTATTTTTCCTAAAAAGTGTCCGATTTGTCAATCATCGGTAGAGCGTCAAGCCACAGAGGTAGCTTACTATTGTAGCAATAAAAAATGCTATGGGCAGAATTTGGAGTCTATTATTCATCTAGTTTCCAAGAAAGGTTTTAATATTGAAGGATTGGGAGATAGTATTGTCAAACAATTTATCGATCAGGGGCTAGTAGTGTCTCCGGTAGACATTTTTAGCCTCAAAATAGGCGATTTAGAGCCACTCGAAGGCTTTGCCCATAAAAAGAGCCAGAAGCTGCTAGTGGCTATTAATCAGGCCAAAAATATAGCTCTATCCAACTTTATCTATGCTTTGGGTATTCGGCATGTCGGTGAAGAAACAGCTATTATTTTGGCTCGCCATTATGGCAGCTTAGCCAAATTTAGACAGGCTGATTTAGGAGACTTACAAATTATTTATGACATTGGTCCAGAAGTAGCCAATTCCATTGTTATGTGGCTCAAAGAAAATCAAAAGTTATTAGATGGTTTTTTAGATAGTGGTATCCGCGTAAAAAATCCAGACATAACTAGTAGTGTTTTATCTGGTCAAACGTTTTTATTTACGGGCTCTTTAGACATTGATAGAGATTTGGCTAAAAGTTTGGTGCGTAATTTTGGTGGTAAAGTGTTGGCTGGTGTTAGCAGTAACTTGGATTATTTGGTTTTAGGTAAAAATCCTGGCTCCAAGTTGGCTAAAGCCAAAAATTTTCCTAGCATAAAAATTATTAGTGAAGCAGAATTTCTAAGATTGGTTAATTTTAAAAAATAATATAAATTGTTGCGTAATATTCCGATATTAGTTAAAATTAGTTTAATATGAAGTTTGATAAAAAAGAGGTACTACATTTGGCCAAATTAGCCAAATTGAATATCAAAGATGAAGAAGTGGAATCTTACAATCATGAGTTGCAAGCTATTTTAAATTATATAGAAAATATCAATAGTTTAAATTTGGATCAAGTTACAGAAAGTCTTCGTGGTATTGAAGGAGAGGGCGTTGGTCCTAGACCAGATAGCATTTCTCCATCTACTCCGCAGATTATTGGAGACGCTGGCCAAAAGGATGGTCAATATGTGGCCACACCGCAGGTTTTTAATAAATAATTTTTTAAATTCAGACTAGATGTCGAAGATTGATTTGGAAAAATTAAATATTGAGGAAATTCATCAGGCTCTTAGTAAAAAGATTTTTAGTAGTGAAGAGTTGACCAAAAAATACTTAGCGCGCATTAAGCAGGATGATACCAATGCTTTTATCAGTCTCAATGAAAATGCTCTAGACGAGGCTAAGGCCGCTGACCAGAAAATAAAATCCGGTCAGGCCGGCGTGTTGGTCGGAGTGCCACTAGCGGTCAAAGATGTTATTTTAGTGGCCGGTCAAAAAGCGACCGCCGCTTCGAAAATTTTGGAAAATTATACAGCCAGTTATACGGCTACGGCTGTGGCCAGACTAAAAGCAGCTGGTATGGTAATTTTGGGAAAGACCAATTGTGATGAATTTGCTATGGGCTCTTCCAATGAAAATTCTTATTTTGGTCCAGTTTTAAATCCTCACGATAAAAGCCGTGTGCCGGGCGGTTCTTCTGGTGGCTCAGCCGTAGCCGTAGCCGCCAATTTGGCCCCAGTTTCTTTGGGCACTGATACCGGTGGATCAATTAGACAACCAGCAGCATTTTGTGGGGTAGTGGGCTTAAAACCTAGTTATGGTAGAGTTTCTAGATATGGGGCTATAGCCATGGCCTCTTCCTTAGATCAAATCGGACCCTTGGCTAAAACGGTTAAGGACACAGCTTATCTTTTGCATCAGATGGCTGGTTTTGACAAGTATGATGCCACTAGTTCCACTGAGCCGGTTGCCGATTATCTTAAAGATATAGATAAAGATGTTAAAAAAATACGTTTGGGTATTCCGGAAGAATATTTTTTAAGTGGTATTGATCCAGCAGTTAGGCAAGCTGTTGAAGGTAAAATAAATTTTTTGGAAAAAGCTGGCTTTAAAATAAAAGCAGTTAAACTTCCGTATACAGAGTATGGGTTGGCTGCTTACTATCTTTTGATGCCAGCAGAAGTTAGCTCCAATTTGGCTCGTTACGATGGTATTTTATATGGGATGTCTCCAGACAAAAATTTGAGTCTGGATGATTGGTATAAAAGTGTTCGTAGTCAGGGATTTGGTAGTGAAACAAAACGTCGTATTATATTGGGTACATATATTTTATCCGCCGGCTACTTCGATGCTTATTATAAAAAAGCTCAGAAATTGCGCAGCTTGATTAAAAATGATTTTGCTAATGTTTTTAAACAAGTTGATGCTTTGTTGACGCCGGTGACGCCGACTACTGCTTTTAAAATCGGGGAAAAATCCAAAGATCCATTGTCTATGTATTTGTCTGATATATTTACGGTTGGCGCCAACATTGCGGGAATTTGTGGTTTGTCTTTGCCGATTGGTCAGGATAAAAATAATTTGCCGATTGGTTTACAAATATTAGCCAAGCCGTTTGCCGAGGATATTTTATTTAAATTGGGTTATTATATAGAAAATAATTACTAAGTTATTTATAAGTAAATATATGGGTGTAGACAATAAAATAAAAGAGAGAGTGTCGGATGCTGTAGTTAGAAGTTATTATAAACCTTGGTATAAGAGAGTTTCCGGTCGGATATTTTTGGCTATCATGGCGGTAGTTGTTATTTCATCTTTGTATTTTGGAATAAAGGTAGCAATTGGTTACTTCCATGTACAAAAAGGAGAAAGTTACTATGAGGAGCTTAATATGTGGTTGACTCTGCCTCAGCAGGAAGCCAATCAAAAATTAGCGGCTGATATTATGACCGATGATGACCCGTGGTTGGGGGCTGAGAATCCGATTATTAGTATTGTGGCTTTTGAATCTTTTTCTTGTCCGTTTTGTCAGGCCGATCAAGCCAATATTAAACGGGTAATAGAAAAGTTTGGTTCTTTAGTTCGTTTTACCAGTAAAGATTTTACCACCGAAAACATTCATCCCGGAGTCTTTGAGGCCCACTTAGCTGCTTCTTGTGCTAATGAACAAGAGGTTTATTGGGATTATCGGGATATTTTATATGATAATCAAGAATCTTTTGATAAAAAGAGTTTAAAGCTTTTTGCCAAAAATTTGGGTATTAACATTTTCCAATTTGATAAGTGTTTGGATGAGGAAAAATATGGCAATGAAATCAGACAAGATAAAGCCGAGGGTGTAGATCTAGAAGTAGAAGGGACGCCTACTTATATAGTCAATGGCAATATTATACCTGGTGGCATATCTTATGAAATGTGGGAAGAGATCATCGGTTATATTTTAAAAGGAGAATTATAATTTATGTTTTGGCAGGAGTATTTGCCACAACCCATACTTTTTTCTTTCGGCCCGCTGATTATACATTGGTATGGGCTGATTTTGGTATTAGCGATTTTGGTGTCAGCTGGTTTGGCTAGGAGATATTTTTTAAAGAAGGGGATTATTAGTAGTAGCCAATTTGAAGATTTGGTTTTTTATGTCATCATTTTTGGTTTGCTCGGAGCGAGATTTGGCCATGTGGTATTTTTTAACTTAGCCTATTATTTACAAAATCCGCTAGATGTTTTCAAAGTTTGGCAGGGAGGCCTGGCTATCCAAGGAGCTTTACTTTTCGGATTTTTGACATTACTTATTTGGTCTTATAAAAAAAAGATAAATTTTTGGAAACTGGCTGATGGATTAGCTCTAGCAGTGCCATTGGGTCAGGCGATTGGTCGTTGGGGTAATTATTTCAATCAGGAACTATTTGGTCGTCCGACTAGTGGCTGGTGGGGGATACCCATTGCTCCTTTCAATAGAGTAGCTGGCTACGGGGCCTTTTCTCATTTTCACCCGATATTTTTTTATGAATCTTTTCTTAGTTTTATTTTATTTATTATTTTGTATAGGCTAGCCTTTAAGTCTAGTCTTAAGTTGGGGCAAATAACTTTATTTTATTTTTTGGGTTATGGCTTGATTAGATTTTTTGTAGAATTTTTTCGCATTGATGATACTTTTATGCTTGGTGGTGTGCGGATAGCTCAGATTATTGCTTGGCTACTTATTCTTGCTGTCTATTATGTTTATAAATTCCACAAAAATTATAAAATTATTAGTACTGATAAAACCCCCTAAAGGCTTGCTAAAATATTGAAAATAGGGTATTATACTTTTGTTTTATAAATTACGGGGTCGTAGTTCAGCTGGTTACCTGCCCGCCTTCGCGAGCATCGCTCGGGATCAGGCGGGGAACGTATTATAAAACAGGTTTTGGTAGAAAGTATATTAAAAATAAATTACGGGGTCGTAGTTCAGCTGGTTAGAACGTCTGCCTGTCACGCAGAAGGTCGAGGGTTCGAGTCCCTTCGATCCCGCCACTCTTTTAGCCTATTTGTAAAGGGCTATTTTTTGTTGTCTGATTAATTCTTGATTTATTTAAGTCAATAATGTAAGGTATTGTTGATAAATACTGTATATAGATTTCTTGTACTTTGAAAATAACGTGAAATGAAAATATAGGAGAAAATTCACATGATTCTGCAAGGTATAGACTTTGGTAATGTCTTTCTTGCATCCGGAGCATTGAACTTTTTTGGTGAGGGTTGGCCGTATCACAGGCTGTATAAAATTATGCCAGGATTTGATTTTTCTGGGGCCACTTTTATCAGCAAGACAACGACCCTGTATCAAAGAACGGGGAATATGCCGTTAACGGCTAATTTACAACCAAAACAGTTGATGCCGGTTTGCATTAAGGTATATCCATTCAGGGGAGTGGTGTTAAACTCTGTTGGTTTAAGTGGTCCAGGTGTTCAAGTTTTATTAAACTTAAACCAATGGCAGAAAATTCAAGAGCCTTTCTTATTATCTTTTATGGCAGTAGATACTACGCCACAAAAACGTGAAGAGGAGATAAGAATCTTCACAGATTTATTAAGGCAGGCCTTGTCGGATTTTCTAACACCAATTGGTCTGGAAATAAATATTTCTTGTCCCAATACTCAGCACAATCCTAACGAGCTTATCAAGGAGGTGGTTTCTCAATTGGAGATAGCTTCTAAATTGAGAATTCCTTTGATGGTCAAGTTAAATGTCTTGGCATCTCCACATGCTGTGAAAGAGATTTGCGATTCAGGGTTGTGTGATGGAATAGAATGCTCAAATACTATTCCTTGGGGGCAATTACCAGACCTAGTTCACTGGAATGATCTTTTTGGCGTTACTATTTCGCCTTTGGCTAAATTGGGTGGCGGTGGTTTGTCTGGTTGGCCATTAGTAGAAATTGTAACTGACTGGATCAAGCGGGTCAGAGATACTGGCATTACTATCCCCATCATTGCGGGTGGAGGCATAGGCTGTCGGAGAGATTATCGGCAGGGTATACTTGCTCATCAAGAAGCCGGCGCTAATGGAATATCTATCGGAACTGCAATGATGATTCGTCCTTGGCGAATTCGAAAGATTATTGATTTCGGTAATAAGGTTTTTGGAAACTAGAAACTCAAAGCTCAGAAAGGAGTAATTATTATGAGCTTACATGTTGCAGAACGGTTGATCGTAGCCGCTGATTATTCACCCAAGAAGTTCGGTGGAATAGCAGGCGTGGAAAAGCAGGTTTTGGTTTTGGCCAAAGATTTGCAGGGGACCGGAGTTTACATCAAGGTAAACTCCATTTTACGGGCGGTCGGTTATTCTCTGATCGTCAAGCTTCACGACCTCGGTGTGAAAGTGTTTGCCGATCTTAAACTCATCGATATTTCCAATACGATGGGTACAGATGGTGAACTGTTGGCCGAGTTTAAGCCGGACATTTTGACAGTGATGTGTTGTGCTGGCATCGACGGCATGCACGCTGTTCAGAAAGTTATCGGTGGTACCACCGAGGTTCTCGGCGTGACGGTTTTGACCAGCCTCAATGAGGAAGAGTGCCAGAGCATTTTCACCTGTTCAACCAAAGCCGGTGTTCTTCGGTTCTCCCGTATGGCTCAGTTGGCCAATCTTGGCGGACTGATCCTATCACCTCAAGAGGTAGAAGTGGTCAGTAAGAGATTTGAGCTGACACTCAGTCTCAATACTCCTGGTATTCGGCCAATTTGGTCGCTTGTCGAAGGAGACGACCAGAGTCGGGTTTTGACTCCTCAGAAAGCCATTGCCAACGGCGCCAAGCGTATTGTGATGGGAAGACCCATCATCGAAGCGGGCCCCAACGATAAGGGCCTACCTCAGAGTCCACGAGAAGCTGTGGATCTCACTCTCAAAGAAATTGAAGCAGGACTTAGTTCCTAGAAGGAGATCGACTATGAATTTAAACGATCTGTTGGGTTTTAAACCAGCGGATTTCAGAAACAGAGATGTATCTGTTGAAGAAATGCTAAGTTGGTTTGATGCCTGCGACGCTGCTTGGGTGCATAGTGGTGATTCAAGAGATCCACATGCTGAGCTTACTTCAGGTAAGTGCAGCAATGGATTTTTTGACTGTCTGCGGGTTCTCAAGTATGTGAAGCTTTCAGAGATTCTGGCCAATCAGTTGGCGCGTAAGATCCGATCTACTATCGGTGATCAGAATGTGGATTGGGTGATTGCCTCACCAATGGCTGGGATCACCTTTGGTCATGATGTCGCCAGAGCGCTCGGCGCTCAGGTTTTCATGTTCACGGAGAAGCATCCGGATGATAAGGATGCTATGCTCTGGAACCGGCTGGCAATTCCCGAAGGAGCGTCAGTTCTTCAGATTGAAGAACTGACTACTACGGCGAAGACTCTCAATGCTGTTCAGGCAGCAGTCAATGCCGGTAATCCGAATCCTGTCAACTGGTTGCCATTTATTGGTATCCTTGTTCATCGGCCGCCTCAGTTACCGGTCGATCATTATGGTGACAGAAAGGTCATCACTCTGATCGAAACGGAAGTCTGGGCCGTGGATCCAGACAAATGTCAGCTGTGTGCTAGCGGGTCGGTAAGATACAAGCCGAAAACTCACTGGAAACAGTTGACCGGCAAGGCGTAATATACGCATGCAATTCAAAAAAGAGGGGAGGCATCACAACCTCTCCTTTTCTTTATAATATCGCCTCAAAGGCGATTTTTTGGTATAATAAAGGTAGGTTAATTAACACTCGTTTTTACGAGTTAAGAAAGGGAAAAAATATGAAAGGATTACACATGGTAACCTTTTTGCTACTAGTAATTGGTGGCCTTAATTGGTTGTTAGTTGGAGCTTTTGATTTTGATTTGGTAGCTACAATTTTTGGTAATATGAGTGCTATTTCCCGCATAGTCTACGTCTTGGTTGGTTTGTCAGCCATCTTTGAGCTAGCTACTCATAAAAAATCTTGTCAGCTTTGCCAGTCTACAGCTCCCAAACCACAGTCTCCAACTAGTGGTGGCCAGACTTCACAGCTGTAGTAAATTATTAAAATCATTATAAACTATGGCCTAAAATCATAGAGGCCAAGTCTTAGTTTAGTTTTTCATCATGCATATAAATTGGAAAAAAATAGGGCCTTATTTGATAATTATAGCCGCAGTTTTATGGGCTTTAGACGGGATACTGAGAAGATCTCTTTTTTCTTTACCGCCTACTATTATAGTTTTTTATGAACATTTGATTGGTTTGATTATTATAGCGCCATGGTTGTTTAAAAATATAAGGAATTTAAAATTTACCAAAAGAGAGTGGGGGGCTTTGTTGGTTGTTAGTATTTTTAGTGGAGTTTTGGGCACATTATGGTTTACGACAGCCTTGGTAAAAGTAAATTATATTTCTTTTTCTGTGGTGTTTTTGTTACAAAAGCTACAGCCAATTTTTGCCATGACTTTTGCCATAATTTTCCTTAAAGAAAAAATCAGTAAACGTTATCTCCTGTGGGCTTTAGTAGCTATGCTAGCTGCTTATTTTGTTACTTTTAAAAATGGGTTGATTAGTTTTAATACCGGCGATGAGACCTTAAAAGCCGCCTTGTTTGCTTTGGGAGCGGCTTTTGCCTGGGGCTCATCGACTGCCTTTTCCCGTTTTGCCTTACTTCGAAAATCAAACACAGTGGTTACTGGTGTGAGATTTTTTTTGACCACTATCTTAGCCTTAATTTTTGTATTTATTTTTGGCCAGCAGGCCGCCCTGATGTCTCCCAACTCTAACCAGTGGCTTCGTTTTGTCATCATAGCGTTTAGTAGTGGGCTTTTGGCTTTATGGATTTATTATCGGGGTCTTAAAAATACTCAAGTTAAAGTGGCTACTATTTTAGAATTGACCTTTCCTTTTTTAGCAATTTTTATTGACATCTTTTTGTATAAAAATGTATTAGCCGTCAGTCAATACCTCGCTGCTTTGCTACTTCTCTTGGCTATGTATCGGGTGGCCAGGTTAAATACTGCTTTTGACAAAATCTATCATACCAGCGTGATTGGGGGAGCTGGTCGGGGAAAGAGAATTGGTTTTCCAACATTAAATTTTATTATTCCCGATGATTTTGAACATTCTTATGGTATTTATTGCGGTTTTATCATAGCCAATTCCCAGCAATATAAAGTCGCTTTTCATTATGGGCCAATCCCGACATTTTCTGATAAGAGGAGATCTTTGGAGGCTTATATTATTTCGGGAGAACAATTAGAACCGATACCGGATAAAATCTCCTTTCGCTTTGTATCTAAGTTGAGAGATATAGAAAATTTTTCGGATAAAGATAAATTGATAGCCAATATCAAACAGGATATTGTGATAGCTAAAGAAATTTTGGCCTAGAATTTTTGGGTTATTTTGTATAATTTTAAATATATTTATGTTATCTTCCAAACAAAAAAAACAACTTTTATTTTTACTACTAGCAGCTTTGTGGGGTTATCTTATTTTTTATTTATCCAATACTCCAGATTTAGCTAGTAATTTGGCGCCTCAATATGATTTTGTTTTGCGCAAGCTGGCGCATATTTTTGTATTTTCTGTTTTGACTTATTTAGTAGCCTCTAGTTTTGATAGTCAGAAGAGGCATTATTTGCTTTTTGTCATCATTGCAGCGATTGTCTATGCTTTGGTGGATGAGGTCCATCAGTCTTTTGTCCAAGGTAGGGTCGGTAGCAGTCGGGATATTTTGGTTGATTCAGTCGGTGTTTATTTGGGCATTTGGTTTTATAAAGTCCATTCAGCTCATAGATTTTTAAAGTTTATAAAATAAAAATTACCCCAAGCCTAAGCCGAGGGGTAATTTTTTATTGTAGAAAATTATTTTATAGCTTCAACAATTTTTTTAAAGGCCTTAGGATCTTTCGCAGCAATTTGGGCTAATACTTTTCTGTCTAGCTCTGATTTTTTAGTTTTTAAAGCATGAATAAAAGCGGAATATTTCCAATCTAATTGGTGTAAGGCAGCGTTAAGTTGAGTTTCCCATAGACGACGGTTAACTCTTTTTTTGTTGCGTCTATCTCGTCTGGCGTGTTTACCAGCATGCAGTATTGCTTCTTTAGCTTGTTTGATTTTATGTTTGCGGCCCCAGTTATATCCTTTGGTTTTTTTAAGGATATTTTTTCTTCTTTTGACGTGGGTGGTGCCTCTTTTTACTCTTGGCATAATATTTTAGTTCTTAGCAATTTATAAGTAAGGTAATAATTTTTTAACAGTTTTAATATTGACTGAGGACAATTCTTTATCACGTCTTTTGTTTTTTGTGACTTTAGAAGATTCTCGGGAATTAAAATGATCTTGTCCGGCAGTACGGATAATTACCTTCTTTCGACTGGTAATACGTACTCTTTTTCTTAGTAATTTCTTGGTTTTTAATTTCATAATATTTTATGATTGAAGGAATTATTTTTTATTGATAGTTAGGCTCAATATTGGACCCAATTGTTGTATTTCTTTGTCAACATTATAGCCACCGCCTAAATCATCGGCAAATTTTTTGATGATTTCTATAGCTTTGCCTTTGAAGGTAAAGGCTTTTTCCCGGCCTTTTAATCTGAGTTCTATTTTGACATTGTGACCTTTGGTCAAGAATTTTTCGGCTTGTTTTTGTTTGACCAACATATCATGCTGGCCAATTTTTAAAGACAATCTAATACATTTGGTTTCAAGTTGTTTGACCTTTTTTTCACCACGACTTTGTTGGTATTGAAATTTTCCGTGGTCTATAATTTTACAGACCGGTGGCTGGGCTAGGGGAGATACTTCTACCAAATCTAGACCCTTTTCCATAGCTAGGTTTAAGGCTTGCTCTAGTGGCATCACACCCAGCTGTTCATTTTCTTCTCCAATGACTCGGACTTCAGCGGCGCGGATTTGTTTGTTGATCCAATATTTTTTACCGCCGAATCTAGTCGAATTTTTTTGGTTTGTTCTAATGGCTTTGTTTTAATTATAAAATGGAGTTTCTAAAGTCCTTTAGGGGCTTTTAAAACTGGTGGAGATGAGGGGTATTGCACCCCTGTCTGACAAATGTCCTAATACACTTCTACAAGTTTATTCAATTTTGTTTTTTAAATTATTGGCTCTAAAATTGACAAAAAACCAATAATCGAGTTGGTTGGGAGTTTTGAAATACTAATACCAACTTATAGTATTTCTAGCCTGAATAAATGACGCTTCTAGTTAATTTCAGGCACATTAGCCTAGAAACGGTCGAGGCACAATATTAGGCCAAGACTGGTGCAAAGCTAGGAACTCTGAAGAGCTCTTTTACTTTGGCAAAAGTGTTTTCTGCACTTATTTTATGTAATTTTTGCGAGATTACTAACTCCACTTGCGATATATCATTTCATTTGACATCAAATAAAAAACATCCCCTTAAATTAAAAACTTTTCAGTTTTCTTAAAATGTCTCTATTGATATCCCTTGTTTTGATATCTTCCCGTTTGTCAAATTTCTTTTTTCCTTTAACTAAGGCGATTTTTACCTTAATTAACCTTCGCGTAGTATACACTGAAATGGGTATTATTGTCAAGCCCTTCTCATCGGTTTTATTGGATAAATAGGTGATTTCTTTTTTAGTTAATAGTAACCGTCTATCGCTATCAGTATTATAGTTTTGCGTGCTTTGTTTAGAAGCTTTGGCATAGATGGGGATATGAAGTTTTTTTATGTAGGCTTGGCCATTCTTTACTGAGATAAAGGCACCTTTGAGACTGATATGTTTTGTCTTGATAGATTTTACTTCGGCGCCAGTCAAAGCTAAGCCAGCTTCAAATTCTTCGAGTATTTTGAAGTTGTGATTGATCTGATTGTTTTTAGCAATAACTGGCATAAATTGTTTTTCTACGGGGTAACTATAAAATATTTTGGCTTATTTGACAAGAATAGGCCTTTATGATGATTATGCTTATCCTTAAATTTATGGGATTTTGATTTATCTTAAAATTTGTTATAATAAAGCTATATTATTAATAATGACTAGTCAGCAGAAAAAAATATTGATTATTACCGGAATAATTTTTGTCATTACAATAATTTTTATTTTAATTTTCAGATATGGCATCCATTTGTTTGTGGAGGACTTTGATTATTTTAAACCTTTGGCCTAATAAAATAATAATTAATAAAAATATATGTTCGGATTAATTTTAGTAATTTTGGGTATCCTATTTTTATTGGAAGAAATGGGGATTATTCATGGTGATTTTTGGGGTTATTTTTGGCCGGTCATTTTAATTGTACTGGGGCTCAACTTGATGAAGAAAGATAAATTTAGTATGGATTGTTGTAATTTTTGGGGGCAGTCCAAGAAAAAAGACAATACTACTCATAAAGTAGTAGACGAACAATAATTTTTTCGTGGCGGATTAAAAAAAAGGGGGCTTATTTTAGATGAATATAATTAAAAATGAGAAAAGCAGTCAGGTAGAAGCAAAACATTCCAAGTTTTTGGGTTTTGCTTTTTATGTTGATAAGTCAGAACAGGTCAAAGCTATTTTAGAAAGTTTTGAAGCTAAGTACCAAGGAGCTAAACACATAGTCTATGCTTATCGTTTTTTGGAGGGAGGAGTACTGCGAGAAAAATTTGATAATGACAAAGAGCCGGTTGGCTCAGCTGGTCAGCCCATCTTGTATTTACTACAGAAAAAAGAAGTAATGAATTGTTTGATAGTAGTGGTTAGATATTTTGGCGGAACGCTTTTGGGCACTGGTGGTTTGGTCAGAGCCTACACAGCGGCGGCCCAGGGTACTTTGGAAGAAAATTTATGAGCCGAAAGCTAATCAAACTATGTACCAAAAAATCAGCCAACAGAATTTAAATATCTCTGGTCAAAATTATCATTATAAATTGTGTCGTAAGAAGCGAGTAAAATATCTGAGATTGGCCGTTGGTCATGACGGCGCTCTGACTTTGACTGTACCGATTGTTTATCCGATGTTTTTGATAAATAATTTTTTAAACAGTCGTCGGGATTGGATTATCCAAGCGTTGGTTAAGAAAAAAATAAATCCTAGTTTGCTAGCCGTCAGACACAGCGAAACACAGATTAAAGAATATAAAAAAATAGCTAGGGGTTTAGTAGAGGAGCGGCTAAATTATTTTAATCAGTTTTATAATTTTAAATATCATAGAATTAGTATTCGCAATCAAAGCAGTCGTTGGGGGTCCTGCTCATCTCACCAAAATTTAAATTTTAATTATCGGGTAGCTATTTTGCCAGCAGAATTAGCTGATTATATTATTGCTCATGAGCTTTGCCACTTACAAGAAATGAACCATTCTCCTAGGTTTTGGCAACTGGTAGCCAAGGCAATCCCAGACTATAAGGGTAGACAAAAAAAATTAAAGAAAATTTAGCTAAGGTTAGCTAAATTTTTTGATTATTAATAATTTGAAAAAAGCAGCTACTTCTGTTAAAATTAAAAGCACAAAAGGATTATAATAAAAATATATGACTAAAGAAAAAAAATACGCTAGACCAACTTGGGATGATTATTTTATGGCTGTGGCTAAGATAGTCGGTACTCGTAGTTCTTGCGATCGTTTACGAGCGGGCGCAGTTTTAGTGAAGGATAAGCGTATTATATCTACTGGATACAATGGGGCACCTTCTGGGCTGGAAAGCTGTGATGAGGTTGGACACTTAATGGAGGAAGGACATTGTGTCAGGACTATTCATGGCGAACACAATGCCATATTACAAGCGGCTATTATCAGCGGTGCTAGTACCCAAGGTACGACTATGTATAGCAAATATAATCCCTGTATTCATTGTTCCAAGTATATAGTAGCCGCTGGTGTGGCCAGAGTAGTTTTTAGTAAAATTTATCGTAATTCCAAAGCAGTAGATTATTTAAGACAGGCTGGTGTCAAAGTAGAAGAGTACAAAGAAAACGAAGATTGGAATGATAACATCAAAGATTTATTTTCTGAAGATATCGAAGTAATAAAACCCAAAGAAGGTGATGTCAAAATGGAAGGAGAAATAGATTAATGAGTAAAATAATTTTAGGGTTTACCGGACTGATGGCTTGTGGCAAAGGAACAGCCGCTAAATATTATAAAGAAAAATATAGCGCGCCAACTTTTCGTTTTTCTACATCGATGCGTGATTTACTAGATCGTCTCTATTTGCCACAGTCTAGAGAAAATATGAGTACCATTTCGCGAATTACTCGAGAAGCTTTTGGCCAAGACTTGTATGCCAAAGTTATGGCTGGTGATGTCGGTAAAGCCGAGCATGATATAGTGATAGTAGAAGGTATCCGCCGAATGGATGATGTCAAAGAATTAAAAAAATTGTCAAATTTTAAATTGGTAGCCATTGAAGCTGACATGAAAACTCGTTATGAGAGATTAAAAGTCCGAGGTGAAAATTCTGATGATGCTAGCAAAACTTGGGAGCAGTTTCAAAAAGATCACCAGCTCGAGACAGAGATTAGTATTCCACCAGTGATGGCCAAAGCAGATATTGTGGTAGATAACAACGGTTCAGTGGAAGATTTTTATAAACAATTAGACAAATTGGTTATTCGCTAAGCTCCGTATAATAAAATGAAACAATATTTAGATTTACTAAAGAAAATAATGGATGAAGGCGTCGATAAGAGCGACCGCACTGGTGTGGGTACGCGCAGTGTTTTTGGTGCGCAAGCTAGATTTGATTTGTCCGAAGGTTTTCCGCTGCTGACCACTAAAAAAATGTTTTTAAAAGCTATTATTCATGAGCTGATTTGGTTTGTGAAAGGTGACACCAATATCAAGTATTTGGTGGACAATGGCGTGCGTATTTGGAATGAATGGCCTTATCAAAAGTATCTAGAAACTAACGGCTGGGTGGAAAAATATCCCAAATATACTCCCGAGTGGGAAGAGAAAATGGCCGGATTTGTGGAGAATATAAAAAATGACGCCCAGTTTGCTAAACAGTGGGGTGAGCTCGGACCGGTTTATGGTAAGCAGTGGCGTGATTTTGGTGGAGTAGATCAGCTCAAAGATGTAATTGAGAGAATAAAGACCAAACCAAATGATAGACGGATGATAGTCTCGGCTTGGAATCCTCCAGAAATTCCTCAAATGGCTTTGCCACCTTGTCATTTGCTTTTTCAATTTTATGTCGCGAACGGTAAATTGTCACTGCAAATGTATCAACGCAGCTGCGATACTTTTTTGGGCGTACCTTTTAACATTGCTTCTTATTCATTACTCCTTATGATGATCGCTCAAGTGACTGGTCTTCAGCCTGGTACTTTTGTCCATGTCTATGGTGATTTGCATATTTATACCAATCACTTTGGACAGGTCAAAGAACAATTGTCACGTCAGCCCAAGAAACTGCCAACTATGAAAATTAATCCGGCTGTCAAAAATATTGAAGATTTTGTGTTTGAAGATTTTACCTTAGAGGGTTATGATCCTCATCCGACTATTAAAGCACCAATTGCTGTATAAAATATGGAGAATTTAATTAAAAATAATTTGATAATAGAATTACATGTTCCAGATTTAGAGGTCATAAAATCTTTCTACTCTAAATTGGGTTTTGTAATCACCATGGATGATCAAGTCAATGATAAAGAACTTGGTTATTTAACAATGACCAGAAAAGACGATTTGGGAAATACGATGTTAAATTTTTATGGGGGAGATGATAGAGTATATAACCAAGCCTATTTTAAACAATTCCCCAAGGATACTAAAAGAGCTTATGCTTCAGAGGTTACTATACCGATTAAGGATATAGAGGTAATTTATAAATTAGCAACAACTCACTTGAAAAAATATATAGTTAGAGAACTGGTCGAGAAAGAAGATCATAAACATAAGTGGAAAGATTTTCGTATGGAAGATCCTTTTGGATTTTATTTAAGATTTACAGAATTGTTAAATTGGGGGCAACAATAAAATATGAAAAAACCAATTATTAGTTTAATAGCAGCCGTTACCAAAGACAGAGGCATTGGGTATCAAAATAAATTACTGGTGCATTTGCCACCTGATTTAAAGCATTTTAAGGAAGTTACCTCTGGTCATATGGTGATTATGGGGCAGACCACTTATCAGTCTATGGGTAAAGCTTTGCCTGGTCGAGAAAACATAGTTTTGACTCGTGATCAAAATTTTAAAGTTGGTGATGCTAAAGTAATGTATTCCATTGAAGAAGCACTGGAATATATCAAGTCTTCTTCCGAAGAAGAAGTATTTTTTATTGGTGGAGCGTCTATTTATGCTCAAGCTATTAAGTTTGCCGATAAATTATATTTAACTTTGATAGATCAGATTTATCCAGCTGATACATTTTTTCCTGAGTATGCCAGTGGTTTTACTTTAGTGTCAGAGTCCGAAGAACAGGATTATAATGGTATTAAATTTAAATACACAGAATTAACCAGATAAATCTTATGTGGGACTTAATATCACAGTGGTTCATTGCTATCTTAGGAGTAGTGGCTATTGTCATGGTAGCCAAGAAAAATAAATGGGGTTTTGTGATCGGTTTAATTTCTCAGCCATTTTGGTTTATTACTTCTTTTTCAAATCGTCAGTGGGGAGTGTTTATTATGAGTTTTGCCGCTACAGCTAGTTGGATATTGGGTATTTATGAATGGTTTTATAAAAAAGAAAAAAATGAAAATAAAAGCTAAAAAATTATATCCTGATGCTATACTTCCTCAGACCATGAGAGCTGGCGATGCGGCCATGGATTTTTATGCTTATAAAGATTATCAGATCAAAGCTGGTCAGAGGATAGTAGTTAGCACTGGTGTAGCGATTGCTATTCCTGATGGTTATTGGGGCAATGTCCGTGATCGGGGTGGTTTGGCCGCCAAACACGGTATTCATACCATGGCTGGTGTGCTGGATTCTAATTATCGGGGTGAAGTGCAGGTAGTGATAATAAATTTGGGTAGGGAAGATTATAATATTAAAAAAGGCGATCGTATTTGTCAGATGATTATTGAGCGTCATGAGCAAGTAGAATTGGAAGAAACGGAAGAGCTAGATGAAACGAATCGGGGCGAGGGTCGTTTTGCTTCTAGCGGATATTAGTAAATTTAAATTATATAGGTTAATGTTTAGGTCACTATTTTAATTTCACGCGAATTTCGGCGAAGCCGAGAGCAGGGAAATTAAAATAGTGACAGTAATAAATATGCATAAAGGAAAATTTATAGTCATGGAAGGAGGAGACAAATCTGGCAAAACCACCCAGATTGCTTTGCTGGAAAAATATTTAAAATCCAAAGGCCTCGAAGTAATTTTGACCAGAGAACCAGGTGGCAAAGATTCTATTATTGCTGAAAAAATTCGAGCCATAATTTTGGACAAAAACCATACCAAGATGAACAAACGGACAGAGTTGTTGCTTTTTTTGGCTTCTCGAGCTCAACATGTGTCAGAAGTAGTAGAGCCGGCTTTGGCTGCCGGTCAAGTAGTATTATCGGATCGTTTTGATTCTTCTACTTTTGCTTATCAGGTAGCGGCTCGTAATCTAGAACTAGAAAAAATAAAGGATATGAATAACTGGGCTAAATATGGTTTAGAAGCAGACTTGATTATTTATTTGGATATTTCTGCCAGTGAAGCTGAAAATAGACGCCGTGACGAAAAACATGATAGACTAGATAGAGAAACGCAAGCCTTTCATGAGGCGGTCAGACAGGGGTATCTCAGTCAGGCTAAAGATAATAATCGATGGTTTGTAGTTTCGGCTGTTGGTACTATAGAAGAAATTTCTCAAAAAATAAATAAAAAAGTCGATAGTATTTTATGAATAAATACGAAACAATTATTGGATTAGAAATTCACTTACAGCTCAAGACCAAGAGTAAGATGTTTTGTGCCTGTTCCAATGATGCTGATGGTCAGGATCCCAATACTTTAGTTTGTCCGATTTGTTTGGGCCATCCCGGTACTTTGCCGGCCGTCAATAAAGAAGCCATTAAGATGGGTTTACTGATGGCTTTGGCTTTAAATTGTAAAATCAATAAGCATTCCAAATTTGATCGCAAAAATTATTTTTATCCGGATTTACCCAAGGGTTATCAGATATCTCAATTTGACGAGCCCTTGTCTCACGATGGGCATTTGATTATTGAACTAGATAACCAAACTTGGAGCATTGGTATCGAAAGACTTCATTTGGAGGAAGATGCCGCTAAAAATATTCATAAAGATAATAAGACCTTGGTGGATTATAATCGCGCTGGTACACCACTGGCCGAGATAGTGACTAAACCAGATTTTAAAAGTCCCAAAGAAACCAGAGAATTTTTACAACAGCTTAGGTTGATTGCTCGTTATTTGGGAGTATCTGATGCTGATATGGAAAAAGGCCACTTGCGTTGTGATGCCAATATATCTCTTAGACCCATTGGCGATCATGATCTTTATCCGAAAACAGAAATTAAAAATTTGAATTCCTTTCGAGCAGTGGAGAAAGCTTTGCTCTTTGAAGAAAAAAGACAAGCGGAGCTTTGGAGTAAGGGACAAGCACCGCAAACTACCGAAACACGCGGTTGGGATGAAAATAAAAGTGAAACAATCTTACAGCGCGACAAAGAAGGTTCGGCTGATTACCGGTATTTTCCGGAGCCGGATTTACCGCCGCTTATTATTTCAGAAGATTTGATGCAGCAAGTTAATGCGGTTATGCCGGAATTGCCTTTTGCTAAAAAAGATAGATTTGTTAAAGAGTATAAATTAAAAGGAGAAGATGCTTGGGTTTTGGTCAATCAGAAAATTTGGGCCAATTATTTTGAAGGGGTGATGTCTGATCTTCGGGCTTGGTTGTTTAGATCAGAAAAGCTCCATGAAGACAGTAATGAGGCGGCTAAATTATGGGACGAAAAAAAAGAAAAATTATCCAAATTAACTTTTAATTGGATTAGTAGTGAATTATTTGGGTTGATTGGTAATAATTTTAACATCAAAGATCTTAAAATCAGTGCTGAAAATATGGCGGAGTTGGTGAAGCTAATTTATCAAAAGAGCATTAATAGTTCTGCCGGTCAGGTGATATTACGGGAAATGTTTTCCGGAGCCGATGATGATCCTAGTCATATTGCTGAGCGTTTGGATTTGGCCCAAGTAGATGATGATAGTACCTTAGAAGGTATTGCTACAAAAATCGTGATGTCTAACCCAGAACAAGTCAGTGATTATCGAGCTGGTAAAGAGGCCTTGATGAAGTTTTTTGTTGGACAGTTTATGAAAGAGAGTAAAGGCAAAGCCAATCCTCAAAAAGCCGAAGAGATTTTAAAGAAAAAATTAAAATAAAAAATGACCCTACCGGGGTCATTTTTTATTGGTCTAGAAATGTTTTTAAGAGTTTTTTTACCTGAACTTTATTTTTATTCCAGTGTATTTTGATACCTTGTTTTTCCATGCGCCGAAACCAGGTCATTTGTCTTTTAGCGTAGTGTCTACTGTCTCTCTTTATTTTCTCGATTGCTTCGTTTAGGCTTATTTTTTTATCCAAGTATTCTATAATTTGCCGATAACCAATACCACTTAAAGACACTAATTTTTTATCTTTGTATTTTTTATATATTTTTTTGACTTCAGCGATGGAGCCATCTTGGAGCATACGATCTACTCGCTGGTTTATCTTGTGGTACAATTTGGCCCTGTCTGGCGCTAGACCAAAAATTATAAAATCATAGAGACAGGGGCGAAGCTTTGGTTCTTGCGGGTTTAAATCATAATTTTGTAAAATAGAAGAGATATATAGTCCAGTACCGCCAGCAATTAGGGGCAACTTTTTATTTTTTAATATTTTTTTAATTTTAGTAAAAGCGTCATGTTGCCAATTGTATAAAGAATAAACTTGGTTTGGTTTTATTATATCCAATAGATGATGGGGGATGCCTTGTTTTTCACGCTTGGTAATTTTGTTACTAGCAATATCAAGACCCTTATAAATTTGGCGGGAATCAGCCGAAATTATTTCACCATTAAAATTTTTGGCAATATAAACCGCTAAGGCCGATTTGCCAGCGGCTGTCGGTCCAAGTACTACGATTATTTTTTCTTTCGATTTTTTATTCATTTTATATTATTAATTCCGCAAATACTATACACCCTGGCTCTCGGCTTCGCCGAAATTCGCCATGGCGTATATTATCTGCGAGCACTATTAGGGTAAGTTACGAATAGGTTAAATTATAGGCGACTTCCGCTTTAGCGGGGAGCAATATAATTTAACCTAGGAGTAATTTTCTTATAATAATTTTCCTTTCACTCCCCAGTGTAAGGCCTTGGTTATTTTTACTGGATAAAATTCGCCGACTTTTAAGGGGTTTTTAGTAATAACATGCACCGGTAAGTAATTGGATAGTTTGCCGATATTTAAGTATTGTCCTTTTTCTTTTTTAACCACATCAATCAAAGCTTCTTTATTTTGGCCAACTAATTTTTTATTAAAAGTAAAAGATTGGCCGGTCAACTGATTATTTATCGCTTGCCACCTTTGCTTTTTGATTTTTTTTGGTACGTCATCTTTATACAGCTTGGCGGCAATAGTGCCGGCACGAGAGGAGTATTGAGAAATGTATATCAAATTACAATCAATATCTTTAATTAATTTTTTGGTGGCCAAAAAATCTTTAGCTGTTTCTCCACAAAATCCGACAATGATGTCAGTCGATAGTGTGATGTTGGGTAGAAGTTTTTTTATTTTCTTTATCAGTTTTTTATACTTAGCGACTGTATAATGGCGGTTCATTTTTTTTAAAACTTGGTCAGATCCGCATTGGGCCGGCAAATGAAGATAATCATTGAGATTTTTACATTTGGCCATGGTGTTTATCAACTCGTCGCTCATATCATAGGGGTGGCTGGTCAAAAATTTCAACCAAAAATGTTTTTTCAGGCCGTCTATTTTTTTAAGTAGTTTTGGAAAACTTATTTCTTGGCCTTTTTTATCTTTACCGTAGCTATTTACATTTTGACCCAGGAGGACTATTTCTTTATAGCCCTTGGCTAAGAGCTCTTTAACTTCAGAAATTATATGGGCTGATGGCCTAGAAGCTTCTCGGCCTCTAGTATAGGGGACAGCGCAGTAGGAGCAAAATTTATTACAGCCAGTCATAATCGGCACATAAGCACGATAAGTTGAGCCGTAACTGGGGGAAATATCAAAAAATTCTGGCAGAGCCAATTTCTCTTCGGGATGCAGAGCGGCTAAATCATGGGCTAAATTTTCTAGTTTTTTGATATCAATAAACAAGTCAAATTGATGGGCTAGTTTTTTTCTGTCCGTTTCCAAAACACAGCCAGATAATATAGTAATTAGTGGTTTTTTTTCTTTGCTGAGTTGCCACTTGTGTATTTTGCTGTGAATGCGGTCAACGGCCGCTTGTTTGACTGAACAAGCAACAATACCTATCAAATCAGCCTCGTCTTCATTATTAGTTGGCTGATAACCAATTTTTTTAAGGACGGTAGCTAGACGTTCAGCATCCGAATAATTCATCTGACAGCCAAATATTATAAGGTGAAATTTTTTCTTTTTTCTCATTAGAACTATTTTTTCTCTTTAGAGTAAATTTGAGCTGCGTTTTGAAATATCTTCTTTGAGCTGTTTTATAAACTGGTCTTTAGAAATATTTAATAATTCTTGTTTATTTCTTACTCTGACTGATAAATTTTCAGAACTCATTTCTTTGTCGCCGATCACCAGAGTATAAGGAATTTTTTCTTGAGAACTTTTTCTTATTTTATTACCGACGGTTTCATCAGAAATATCTAGCTCTACTTTGATATTTTCTTGGGAAAATTCAGCGGCCATTTTTTGGCAAAATTCAATATGTGCTTCCCCGACAGAAATTATTTTGACTTGGACTGGTGCTAGCCACAAGGGGAAAGCTCCGCCGTAATGTTCTATTAATATGCCCATAAATCTTTCCGGAGAACCAATAATAGCTCGATGAATCATGACTGGTGTTTTTTCACTACCATCTTTGTCGGTGTAGCTCAATTTAAAACGTAGAGGCATATTAAAATCCAATTGGATAGTAGAGATTTGCCATTGTCTTTTTAGGGCATCTTTGGCAATAATATCCATTTTTGGTCCATAAAAAGCCGCTTCGCCCAGGGCGGTTTCATAGTTGACCTTATTTTCATCAAGCAATTTTTCTAAAAGTTTTTGTGATTTATCCCAAATTTTTTCATCACCTAAATATTTTTCTTTATGTTCCGGATCCCACAAAGATAAACGGATAAAATAATCCAATCCATAGGTTTTTAGAGCAGTGTTGATAATGTTTAGGATATTTTTAAATTCAGATTCGATTTGATCTTCGCGACAAAAACTATGTCCGTCATCTTGAGAGAAACATCTTAGTCTGGTTAGCCCAGACAGCTCACCCGGTTTTTCATCTCGAAAGAGATTGGCAAAGTCAGCGTAGCGGATTGGCAAATCGCGGTAGCTTCTTTTTCTAGAAGCATAGATTTGGGTATGTTGGGGACAGTTCATGGGTTTTAGGAAAAAGACTTCTTGGCTGTAGTGCGTTTTGGCGCTAATCATATCATCTTTAAATTTGTCGTAATGTCCAGAAATTTTAAAAAGCTCGGCCTTGTTTATCTGAGGGGAGTGTACTTCAGAAAAGCCAATACTCTTTTGCAATTCGTCGGAAAAATTTATTATTTCTCGACGCAAACTGGCACCGCGGGGAGTATAAAGTGGCAGTCCTTGACCGACTAAATCAGAGAAAGCAAAGAGATCCATTTCTTTACCCAGTTTTCTATGATCGCGTTTTTTGGCTTCCTCTAGCATAGTCAAATATTCAGCCAATTCTTCAGCATTATCAAAAGCGACTCCGTAGATACGGGTGAGCATTTGGTTGTTTTCATCACCTCGCCAATAAGCACCAGCGGAAGTAGTCAGCTTAAAAGCTTTAGTATTTATTTCGGTACTGTATTCTACATGGGGTCCGGCGCATAGATCAGAGAAATTACCAGAGCTGTAATAGCTGATTTCCTCGTTTTTAGGCAGTTCATTTATAAGCTCTATTTTAAATTTTTGGTTGGCAGATTTTTTTAGAGCATCTTTTCGGCTGATTACGCTTTTTTCAAATTTTATTTTTTGAGAAATAATGTTTTTCATTTCCTTCTCCAATTTTGGCAAATCAGCATCAGATAATTTTCCCGGTAAAAGAAAATCATAATAGAAGCCATGCTCAATAGTTGGCCCAATACCCAATTGAGCGTCTGGAAATTTTTTTAAAACAGCCATAGCCAATATATGTGATAGAGAATGGCGACTTCTATTTATATGTTCACCCTTGTCTTTGGGGGCGATGTTTCGTTCTTTTTTCATATGTTTTTTATAAAATAAAATAACCCAAGAATAATATCTTGGGACCCTACAATGTGGGCGGTTCCACCCAAGTTGTTTTAAGCAGTACAAAAGCCCAAAACCACTCTTTTTATAATTCAATTGACTCTAGATTTAGCCCCATTAGGCGGGATTCTCGTAGTCGAGAAGGATAAATGGTAATTATCCCAATCATCTAAAGTATATTCATTATAGCTCTTTTTTTTAAAAAGTCAAAAATTATTCTATGATAATATGATCTTTTAAGCGTGGAGCTTTTTTAACCCAGAAAGGAGAAAAATTTATTTCTATTTTTTCTGGATTAAATTGGGTAAAATATTCCCTTAATCCAGCTTCATCTAAACCAACCAAATTATCTTTATCGATGTCCCATTTATTTTCTCCAGAGTGGACACTGATAGTGGTTGTTACTTCCAAAATAGCAGTGTTATTTTCTAAGTTGATTTCAACAATTTCATAAGTAATTGGATTTACCTCAAAATTTACCAGCGCTTGTTGGCTTTCCAGCTCTTTAGAAAATTTTTCTTTAGCTACTTTCAGCAAAGACTCCTTATCAAAAACCAAAGCATAGCTAGTCACTTTTTGAGTCAGGCGGGCATCTTTACTAGTTTCTCCCAATTGATTTGAAGATAAAGTTTCAAATTCTAACTTTAAGTGTTTTTCATCTATAGTTAATCCATCTCCGACTAGCTCGTTGACAGCAGCTATACTTTTGGCCACAATTTCTAAGCGGATTTTTTCTTGGGCGGCGTCAAGATTTTCTTGGCTGACTTTAAAAACTGGAACACTTTGTAATTTCATGCCCGATAGAGCTTCGGCATATATTTTGTCTTGTAGACCTTCCCAAAGTCCGGGTATTTTAAAGGTAGTAGCTTCAGTGGCAAATTCTTCACCAGTTGCATCGGCTTCGGCCCAGACTTCTATCTGTTCTCCAGCTGGTATAGTGACACCCTCGGTTATTCTAAATAGTTTGTTGTCAGGAGTCAGCAGGCGAGTAGTTTTTACTAGCGCCTGGTTTTTAGAATAATTATTATAGATAGTGACATAACCGCCAGCCCTATCGCTATTAGTTAGTTCTTGACTGCTCGGTACGCTAGCACTTAATTCTAATTCAGTTTTGATAATGCGACCCAGTATGGTCTGGTCAGAAATTTCTTGGCTACCATCTGGCATCATCTCTACTAAAACCGAAGCTTCTTTACTTTCCAAACTAGTAGATAGTTTTATGTTTACTTTAGCCAAAGCGAAATGTAGGACTACGCCAATAGCCACGATGGTTAATAGTAGAAAAAAACCGACTAATTTAGAATAAAAATTGCCAGATTTTTTTTTGACACCTTGATTCATTTTTGGACTATATTCCATATTTAATATAATTAGTCTGTTGATGCTATATATTATAGCAAAGATAAATATTTTAGACTATTAGTTAGTATGCTTATTCATTAACCAAGCGTCATGACCTAAAAATTTTGTAATTTTTTCTTTGAGCTCTTCGTTGGGCAAGACTTTTATGTCGGTTTTTATTTTTCTGACCTGGCCATTGTTTATTTGTAAATATACTGGGCTTAATCCGGGGCTAGTATCAAGAATAGATTTTAGCTCGGTCATATTTTTTTTATCAAAGCCATGTGGTAAAATCAACCATAATTTTTCTTCCGCTAGACGTTTGGATTTTAAATTATGGAGTAATTTGTCAGTTATAAGCTCAGCTTTTTCTACTAGTATTTTTGCTTGGCCGTCTTTGCTAGAAACTTTACCCTCAACTAGTAGCTTGTTTTCATCTTTCCATAATTGAAAAGTGCTTTCCATAGTTTTGGGGAAAACAATCACTTCGGTACTGGCGGTTGAATCTTCTATCAGTACAAAAAGCATCGCTTGGCCTTTGTGGGTAGTTATTTTGTGGACATTAGTAATAATACCGGCCACCTTTACATTTTGTCCTTCTTTATTTTTTATATTATCTAAAGCGGTGACATAATCTTCTAATAGGGGAAGATATGATTTGAAGGGATGATTGGAAATATACAAACCCATCAGTTCTTTTTCCCAGGACAATTTAGTAGCCATAGGAGCGTCTTCAAAATGGTCTAATTTTAAAGACAAGGTAGGGCTAGCCAGAGGTAGATCGGCGAAAAGATTGTTTTGGCCACTTTTGTGTTCGTTTTGGATTTTTTTGTTAAATTCCAAAAGGGCATTAAGATTACCCAATGCCTGTCCGCGGTTAATCAAGGAATCCAAAGCGCCGGCTTTGATCAAGCTCTCCAAAGATTTTTTATTTAAATCTTTATCTTTGATACGTAGCAGAAGATCTTCTACTGATTTATAAGGTCCGTTAGCCTTTCTTTCTCGGATAATAGTTTTAGCGATGTTGTGGCCGACATTTTTAATAGCATTTAAACCAAAGCGTATTTTACCAGGCTTGTTTTTATCAGTATTGGCTACTACGGCAAAATTTGAAAAACTTTCATTGACATCGGGCGCTAGTACTTCCATGCCCATTTTGTGGCATTCTTTTATTTCAATAGTAACTCGATCAATATTGTCTTGATCAGAGCTTAAAAGAGCGGCCATAAAAGCTTCGGGGAAATTGCTTTTAAGATAAGCAGTCTGATAGGCAATTAGGGCATAACAGGCGGCATGTGATCGGTTAAAACCATAACGAGCAAAAGGCACAATAAATTCCCAAATTTTATCGGCGGTTTTTTTATCAATACCACTTTTCATCATACCAGCTACCAACTCTTCTTCTTGTTTATCTAATAATTTTTTTATTTTTTTACCAACGGCTTTTCTCAAAACGTCGGCCTGTCCATAGGTAAAGCCGGCTAGTTCACTGGCAATGCGCATAATTTGTTCTTGGTAGATGGCAATGCCGTAAGTGTTTTTTAGGATGGGTTCCAGCTTGGGGTGTAAATATTGTACTTGTTTTTGTCCGTGTTTGCCGGCAATAAACTCGGGTATAAATTCCATTGGTCCGGGACGATATAAAGATACCATAGCGATAATGTCTTCTAGTTCCGTGGGTTTTAATTGTTTTAGATATCTTTTCATACCGCCGGACTCCAACTGAAAGACACCAGTAGTCTCACCGGCTTGAAATAAGTCAAAAGTTTTTTTGTCGTCTAGGGGTATACTATCAAGATCTATTTTGATGCCTTGTGTGGCTTCAATTATTTCTATAGTTTGTTCTAAGATGGTTAGGTTTTTTAAGCCCAAAAAATCCATTTTTAATAATCCCAAATCTTCTACTGGATGCATGGAGTATTGGGAAATGATGGTTTTATCATCACCACTGGCGTATTGAAGGGGAGTATAGTTGGTCAGTGGTTCTTTGGTAATGAGCACTGCGCAGGCATGAGTAGAGGAGTGGCGACATAGTCCTTCCAGTTTTTGGGCCATATCCAAAAGACGCTGGGCTTCTAGATCTTCTTCATATATTTTTTTGAGTTCGTCGACAGTCGCTAGAGCTTCTTTTAAAGAAGTAAACATGGGGATCATTTTGGCTATTTGATCACAGTAAGCATAGCTGTATCCCAAAACTCGTCCGACATCTCGAACAGCCGCTCGAGCCGCCATAGTACCAAAAGTAATAATCTGAGCCACATGATCTTTGCCATATTTGTTTTCTACGTAGGAGATTACTTCACTTCGTCTGGTATCGGCAAAATCCAAATCAATATCAGGCATAGAGACACGCTCGGGGTTGAGAAATCTTTCAAAAATTAAACCGTATTTCAAAGGGTCAATATTGGTAATATTGATTAGATACGAAACCAGTGAGCCGGCGGCTGAGCCACGGCCTGGTCCCACGATAATTCCTTGATTTTTTGACCAATTAACAAAGTCTTGGACAATTAAAAAGTAGGCGGCATAGCCGGTTTTTTCTATAATAGCTAGTTCATAGTTTAATCTTTCCTGGATATGCTCTGGTATAGCATTTTCATCAAAATCATATCTTTTTTTTATACCAGCTAGACACAGTCTCTTCAATTCTTGATCAGTACTGATGTTGTTGGGCAATTTGTATTCAGGCAACTGGATGACGCCCAATTCTATTTCTACATTACAGCGTTCACCTAGTTGATTAGTGTTGGCTATGATTTCTTTGGCTTCTTCACCAAATAATTTTAAAACTTCTTGATCATCAATCATAGAGTAATCTTCACCTAAATAACTCATTCGTCCTTGGGAGTTTCTTTTTTGCTTGGTTTGGATGCATAAAAGAACATCATGAGCCTGATCGTCTTCGGCTTTGACATAATGAATATCGTTGGTGATAATCAGTGGTAAGTGGTGTTTTTTAGCCAGATTTTTGTAAGCCTGATTGACTATTTTCTGCTGTTCATTGTTTTGATGTTGCATTTCCAAATAGAGATTATTTGGTCCAAAAATGTCTAAAAGAATTTTAATATTTTCTTCTACTTTGCTGTCTTGGCCAGCTAAAATATGGCGAGCCAATGGTCCACCCAGACAAGCGGTCGAGGCAATTAATCCTTCTTTATATTTTTTTAAAGTCTCCCAATCAACGCGAGGTTTATAATAAAATCCTTCCAGATGGGCAATAGTGGTCAGTTTTAAAAGATTTTTGTAGCCCTGATTATTTTCAGCTAGTAAAATCAGATGGTAAGGTTTTTCTCGGGAATTTTTCTCAAGCATTGGCCCGGGAGCAATGTAAAACTCTACTCCAATAATCGGTTTTATTTCCGCCTTTTGACATTTTTGATAAAACTCTATCACGCCATACATATTTCCATGATCAGTCAAAGCCAAGGCAGTAGCGCCTTGTTTTTTTGCTTCTTCTATCAGTTGGTCAGGAGTGCCTAGACCATCCAATAAACTATAATGGGAATGCGTATGAAGATGAGTAAACATGTTAGATTAAATATTTTGTGATAATAAAACCCGATAACAGCAGTTATTGATTATTTACATGTATCGGGGTTTGTCCCTGGGGACTTTTATTTTTGTTTTTTGGTACTAGATGTTTTTTTGTTGATAGCCGCTAAAATAGTTTGGGCGCTTTTTAGTATTACGGTAAAAAAGGCCGCTACATTTCCCGCTTTGCTTTTGAAATTTTTAACACCTTCATCGATATTTTTCACTAGATCTTGTACCACTTGCATAGTGTCATTTAATCCTTTGATAGTTCTGGCAGTTTGATAAAGCAGCCAGGAAAACATTAGGGCTACTATCAGTACAGCTGAGCCCAGCATAATGTTTAATAAATCCTTGGAAGTCTCTAGCATTTTTTTATGTTTATTTTCTTAAATTCTTTATTATTATAACACAGCTAATCTTATCTTGCCAAATAATTGGCACAAAGGGTCAAATATTGTATAATATAGTTATATATTTTGAAATGGACGATTATAAACCAATTAGTCAAAAAGAATTAGAGCGTGGGTATTTTCTGGTTACCCATCGTTTACTTATTAAAAAAATAATTTTAATTGGGGCTATTTCGCTTTTAGCTATTTTTTATGCTTTCTTGATATTTCAAATTATCAATTATTTTAGATCGCCCAGCTTTGACACCGCCGCCAGACAGATTCAGGGAAATACTTTTGATTGGGCCACTTATCATAATCAGCGCGTTCCCAAAAATTTATCCATTGGTAAACCAGAGTTTATTTCTTTGGGGGAGAGGAAATATAATATCACTACCTTGGTGGAAAATACCAATCAAGATTGGGCTGTGGACAGCTTGGATTATCATTTTGTTTCTCAAGGGGAGAGCACACCTACTAAAACCACTTTTATCAATCCCGGAGAAAAAAGACTTTTGGCTTTGACGGCTTATGAATCAGACAAAGCTATTAGAAATCCGGAACTGGTAATTTCCAATATAAAGTGGTACCGTATAGACAATAGTTTTCCGCAAATTGATATTAAAGTTTCCAATATTACTTTTGCTGCTGCTAGCCGTGAGACTGTAGAGGGCGTTACTTCCGAATTACCGGCTCGGGTAGCTTGGCAAGCTTACAATGATTCGGTTTATAATTTTTGGGAAGTAGGCTGGCAAATTGCTTTGTATAATGGCGATAAGTTAGTAGCTTTAAATGAAGCAAAAAGTAAGGATTTTCTAGCTTTGGATACTAGAGATTTGGAAACCGTCTGGTTAAACGGTCTTCCTCGGGTGACCAAAGCAGTGATTTTTCCAGTACTCAATAAATTGGATTCGGGGATTTTTAAAGATGTTTACGTCGAACCGACACTTGAAAACAGGTAGCGTGTATGAAAAATTTTTTGGCCAAATGGCGAAAAATAGATTGGCTGGTATTTTTCGCAATACTTATTCTACTGGTGCTTGGCATCAGTATTTTGTATAGCTTAAGTTTAAATACTGATACTAATAATTTTTCTATTTTCAGAAAGCAGATATTTTTTGTTTTGTCTGGACTAGCTTTGTTTTTTTTGGTGTCCAGTATAAATTATAATGTTTGGCTGACTTATTCAAAATTGATTTATATAATTTTTGCTGGTATTTTATTGGCAGTTTTATTTTTGGGGCAAACAGTCAAAGGGACTACCGGTTGGATTAATTTTGGTATCTTCAACATCCAACCAGTAGAATTTGCTAAAGTTGCTTTGATTATTATTTTGGCCAGATATTTTTCTCTTTATTCGGGAGAATTTTTTATGTTTCGACATATTGTCAAATCAGGACTGTTGGCTTTTTTATTTGTCGGACTGGTCATGTTACAGCCGGATTTGGGGTCAGCCTTGGTTCTTTTGGGTACTTGGCTGATTGTTTTGTTATTTACTGGAATTAGTAAAAAACATTTTTGGTGGTTGACCGGAGCATTTTTGGCAGCGGTCATTGTCGCTTGGTTTTTTGTATTGCAGCCGTATCAACAGTCCAGAATACTGACTTTTATTGATCCGGGCCGTGATCCGCAAGGAGATGGTTACAATGTTATCCAGTCTATTGTGGCCGTTGGTTCTGGTCAGGTTTTTGGTCGAGGATTAGCTTTGGGCTCACAAAGTAGTTTAAATTTTTTACCAGAACCAGGGACTGATTTTATTTTTGCTGTGATTGCTGAGGATTTGGGTTTGGTCGGTGTCACTCTAGTCTTGGGGCTATTTGTTTTTATATTTTATAGATTGTTTATGACTATGCGGAAAAGTCAGGATAATTTTGGAATTTATCTTATTTTGGGTATTGCCGCTATGCTACTAGTACAAATTTTTATAAACATTGGTATGAATATGGGTATTTCGCCAGTCACCGGTATTCCCTTGCCTCTGGTATCGGCTGGAGGCAGCTCCATGTGGGCAGTGATGATTGCCCTGGGAATAGCTCAGAGTGTCCATAGTCGTAGCACCTAAAGTCTTGACTTTGTCCATGTTTTATGATTAAATAGACGCATTGAATTTTTAATTTATTTTAAAAGTATGGCAGAATTTATATTAGAAGCAAATGAAAGAAAGGTTGACAAACAAAGTCAACTGACAGAAATCAGAGATAACAAAAGAGTACCTGGTATTATTTATGGTTTTTCTCAAAAGCCAGTAGTGATAGATTTAGACTACATGGCACTTTTAAAGGTTTTAAAAGGAGCTGGTACTAGCAGTGTTGTCACGGTTAAAGTTTCTGGTAAGTCTATTAAGACAATTGTTCGCGCTTATCAACAGGATCCAGTTAGTGATAAAATTATTCATATTGATTTTATGGCTGTGGATGCTAAAAAACCTATTACTACCAAAGTTCCTTTGGAGTTTATCGGTCAGTCTAGAGCAGTGCGTGAACAGGGTGGTCAACTTAATAAAAAAATTAATACCGTCAATGTTAGATGTTTACCCGCTGATTTGCCGGATAAAATACAAGTAGATATTACTGTTTTTGCTGATCTTGGCCAGAAGTTATTGATTCGTGATTTAAAAGTTAGCGATAAAGTAACCATTACCAATGATCCCAATGATCCTGTGGTCAATGTCACTGTTCCTAAGAAAATAATACTTCAAGCTACGACTGAAGCAGCTAAACCAGAAGGTGAAGTTGTCGCTGGTGAGGCTAAACCAGAAGGTGAAGTTGTCGCTAGTGAGGGAGCAGCTAAACCAGAAGCTGGAAAAAAAGCAGAGTCTAAAAAATAATTTAATACTGAATTTTTGATGATCAGTCATCATTCAAAAATATATATTGCAGTAACTGTCATTATCGTGGCAGTTATTTTGCTTGGTATAGGTATTTTTAACCTAGTTTCTTCTGGCAAAAAATCACCTGTTTCAGAGCCAGAGGAAAAAGTTGAGCAGGGTGTAAATTATCGTCATCCCTTAAGCGGTCAGCCAGTAGAAGCTCCGGTGGAGAATTTTTTTGCAGTGGCTATTATGTTTGATAATGCTTATGACAGTCGGCCACAATATGGCCTTGATCAGGCGGATATTGTTTATGAAGCGCTAGCGGAAGGTAATATTACTAGAATCATGGGTATTTTTGATAGTCAAAAAAATATAGAAAAAATCGGACCAGTCCGGTCAGCTCGGCTTTATTTTATGGATATGGCTGGCGAATATGGCGGTGTTTATATGCATGTGGGAGGCGCTCCCAATGCTTTAGCCAAGCGCGGAGCTTATAGTTTTAGTGATGTTGATCAGATCGGCGCTGGAGAAATATATTTTTGGCGCGACAATGATCTGTCTGCCCCGCACAATGTCTTTACATCGTCAGCTAATTGGTTGAGAGCCGGAGATATTAAAGAAGTACCTAAATTTTCTATCAACAGGAATTGGAATTTTACTGTTGGTGAAAATGCCACCATTACTGATCTGACTATTGATTACAACGGACCATATAAGGTTGATTGGAAATACAACGATAAATTGGGAGCTTATATGCGCTGGCAGGGGGATGATAAATTTATTTATCATACTGGTGAGCAGGTACGGGCAGAAAATGTCATTGTTCAGGTGCTCAGTTCTAAAATTGTTGATAATAAAGATAGAAGAGAAATGGACACCCAAAGTGGTGGGCAGGTTTTTATTTTTAATAAACTTGGCCAGCAAAATGGTCGTTGGGAGATTGTGGATGGTCGGACTTTGTTTTTTGATGAAAATAAAAACGAGCTTAAGCTCGCTCCTGGTCGTAGCTGGGTGCAGATTATACCAGCAGCTGATTATTTGATTAGTCGGTAATTTTTACTACGCGGATATTTTGAGCCAAATCTTTTAAAAATTTTATTTTGGCTTGGGGGAGATTTTCTGAGATCTCTTTTTTTATTTGGTCTTTTTGGCTAGGATCTATTTCTAAAAGAATAATATATTTTTTGTTTAGATAACGGGGTAATTGTTTAAGGAATTTTCTGTAATGATCTAGTCCATCGGCACCAGACAGTAGAGCACTGACCGGTTCTTTAGAAATGGATGGTTCTTTCATTTGCTTGGGATTTAGATAAGGTAAATTGGCCATAATAATATCAAATTGGGAAGATAAGCCAGCCAGTAGGTCGGTTTTAATAAATTTTATTTTATTTTTTAGCTTTAATTTGCGTGAGTTGCTTTTGGCAATTTTTAAAGCCCGTCCAGAAATATCAGTAGCTGTGTAATTGGCTAGATGGGTGTTGTGTTTGGCCAAAGATAATATCAAAACCCCTGATCCAGTGCCAATGTCTAGGATATTCTGACCGTCGGCGGTTGATTTTAGAGCCTCTTCGACTATTAGTTCGCTTTCTGGGCGAGGGATCAGAGTATATTTATTTACCAAAAAATTTAAGCCAAAAAATTCTTTTTGGCCACTTAAAGTGGCTAGTGACCAGCCAGCCAATCTTTTCTTTAGGATTTTTTTAAAAGCGAGAATATTGGAACGGCTGAGTTTTTTTTCCGGATTTTTGTAGATATAGGCTATATTTTTGTGGAGAGCCACAGCCATTAGCCTATCTAATTCATCAATATCGAGTTTATCTTGGTATTTTAAAATTAAATTCCTGAGGCTGATTATTTTTGATTTTTGGCTACTTGCCATAGAGGTTTTATTATGGGCATTAGATCACCATCGATTATTTTTTCTAGATTATGCAAAGTCAGTTTGATGCGATGATCAGTTACGCGATCTTGAGGAAAATTGTAAGTGCGTATTTTTTCTGATCTATCGCCAGAGCCAATTTGATTTTTTCTATTGGCAGCGTTTTTGGCATTTTTTGTTGCTTCCATTTCGGCTAAGATACGAGAACGTAAAATAGCCATAGCTTTTTCTTTATTTTGTCCCTGAGATTTTTCATCTTGGCAGGAGACCACTGTATTGGTGGGCAGGTGAGTAATCCGGACCGCTGATTTGGTAGTGTTGACTGATTGTCCACCATGTCCAGAAGCGCAGAAAGTATCAATACGCAAGTCTTTGGCTTCTATTTGTAGGTCAATTTCTTCAGCCTCTGGCATGACAGCCACTGAGGCGGCACTAGTATGTACCCGGCCAGCTTTTTCGGTTTCTGGTACACGTTGGACACGATGGACACCGCTTTCATATTTAAAATGTTTGTAGACATTGTCTCCACTGATTTCGGTGATAATTTCTTTAAAGCCACCAATTTCTGTGCGATTGGAAGACATCACTTTCATTTTAAAATTCATATTTTCAGCAAAGCGGGAATACATTCGGAAAAGTTCAGCAGCAAAAAGAGCCGATTCGTCGCCACCAGTGCCGGCGCGGATTTCTAAAATGATATTTTTTTTATCATTGGGATCATCTGGATTAATCAGTTCTTCCAATTTTTCTTGGTCAGTATTTATTTTTTCTTCCAAAACATTTATTTCTTCCTGAGTCATGGCAATCATTTCATCATCGTTTTCGGATTTTATAGACTCGCGGAGACTTTCCAAATCTTTAGAATTTTTATTTATTTTTTCGCCCACAGTCAAAATTTCTCGGAGTTCATTGTAGGCTTTGCCGAGAGAGGACATTTTGTTTGTATCAGAGACTACGGCTGGTTTTTGCATCTGCTCTTCCAGTCCCTTGGCCTGCTCTTGATATTTTTTTAAATCAATTTTCATATAATTATATTATAACAAAAAAGCTCCTATAAATCTAAAGAGAGCTTTTCTCGCCAAAAGCGAGATCCCGCCCTGCGGGATCTTTTGGCACCGTTATTTTTTATTTTTTGGTTTAGAATTTTCTTTGATTTCGGCTTTGATCTTTTCTTTTTCTTTGGCAATTTTTCTTTCAGTGGCCTTGGCTTTTTTGACAGCCTTACCTTTTCTGGTTTTAGAGACCTTAGCTTTCTGTTCGGTTAGTTTCTTAAATCTATCAACACGACCAGCTGTGTCAACCAATCTTTCTTTGCCAGTATAAAAAGGATGGCAGTTTGAGCAGATTTCAACGTGTATTTCTTTGACAGTAGAACCAATAGTAAAAGAATGGCCACAAGCGCAAACCACTTTAGCATCAGCGTAATAAGTTGGGTGAATATCTTTTTTCATATTTTTTATAATTTGGTATCAGGGACTTTCTTCCAAGAGGTGGACAGCAAGCCCAGATCAAAAATTAATACCCCAATAAAATAGCAGATTGGCCATAAAATGTCAAGAAGGGTTTCTGTGGTTAAGTATATTGACTAATTCATATTTTTTAATTATATTAATTAAAATACAGAAACGTTCTTTTTAATTTTATAACATCGGAAAGGGTTACTTATGCGTTTTTCAGCCTTACTTCTGCGTTTCCCGTATTGTTTTAGCTCACCTAGTAAAGTATGCAGTCTATGTTCTGCGCCTCTCGTAAAAAATCAAGCCGGCGATTTCGTATACTCAAATCCGAATTGCTCGTCTCAACCTACAAATCAGCTAATCAGGAGAGGCGAAATATAATAAAGGGGAAGCTCATAAGCTTCTCTTTATACAATATGATTGTTTGTAGGCTTGATTTATTTTAAAAATTATGTTAGAGTATTGCTACTTAATTAATCATCCTGCTAAGCGGGATTAAAACACAAGTATTTTCAATGGTTATTGGCTTACCTTCCCCAATAGAAAAAAGGGGCGGCCAATAGGAGAATACGGGTAAAGAAAGGAAAAAATATGAAATTACCAACACTAGAAGAGTTGTTGAAAAGTGGTGTTCATTTTGGTCATCAGACTTCAAAAAGATATCCTAAAGCCAACTCTTACATTCACACTCAACGCAACGGCGTGCACATTATCGATCTGCAAAAGACTGTTAAAGGTTTGGAAGAGGCCATAGCTTTTGTAGATAAGACTGTTAAAGCCGGAGGCGTTATTTTATTTGTTGGCTCAAAAAAACAAGCCAAAAATATAGTCAAGGAAGCAGCTGTAGGTTGCAACATGCCTTATATCATTGGACGTTGGCTCGGCGGTACTTTTACCAATTTTGAAAACATTGTTAAGTTGACCAGAAAATTGGAAAAATTGGAAAGAGAAGAAGAAGACGGTACGTGGGAAATGTACACCAAAAAAGAACAAGTCACTTTCAAAAAGGAGCTTGATAAATTGATGGACAATGTCGGCGGTATTAAAAATATGAAAACTTTGCCTAAGGCAGTTTTTGTCGTCGATCTCAAGAAAGAAGCGACCGCTGTTTCTGAGGCCAACAAGATGGGTATCCCAGTGATTGCTTTGGTTGATACCAATGTCAATCCGGAACTCGCCGCTTATCCTATTCCAGCCAACGATGATGCTATCAAGTCAATTGAGATAATCACCAACATGATAGCCGAGGCTGTACGCAATGCTCGTAGTTTATAAAGTATATTTTAACCAAAATAAAAAATGTCATTAGAATTGATTAAAGAAATCAGGCAAATTACTGGTGCTGGCATATCTGATGTTAAAGAAGCATTGGATGAAGCCGCTGGTGCCAAAGATAAGGCCATTGAAATTTTAAGAAAAAAGGGGCAAAAGATTGCCGCTAAAAAATCTGAGCGCGAAGTAAAAGAAGGCGTCATAGCTTTTGCCAAATCCGGTCACAAAGTAGCTGTAGTAGCTTTGGCTTGTGAAACAGATTTCGTGGCTAAAAACGAAGATTTCAAAAAAGCGGTGGCTGCACTAGCCGAAAAACTGTTGTCCTTGGGTCAGGACAATTTTCAAGCTTGGGCCACTAAGTATATACAAGATGAACTGATTGTAAAAATTGGCGAAAATTTGCGATTGACCAACTTTGATATTTTTGAAGGAGCCACAGTGGGTACTTATTTGCACTCTAATAATAAAGTAGCGGCGGCGGCAGTTTTAAAAGGTGGTAGTGAAGATTTGGCCAATGCTATTTCTATGCATATTGCGGCTATGGCGCCCAAGTATTTACGACCTGAAGATGTGCCAGTCGAAGTCGTGGACAAAGAAAAAGAAATTTATGCCGAACAGCTTAGTAAGGAAGGCAAACCCCAAGAGGTTTTGGCCAAGATTATGGAAGGTAAAGTCAATAAATTTTATACCGAAGTATGTTTGTTGAAACAGCTTTATATCAAAGATGATAAGAAATCCATTGAAAAATTATTGGCCGAGAACAAAGCTAATATAGAAAATTTTGTGTATTATTCATTATAAAATTAATCCCCGCCGCGTCAAACGCGGCGGGGATTTTTAATCTTACCAATCTGAGATCAATTTGCTATAATGATAAGGAGATTATAATTAGTTGATAAAAATTTAAAATAAAACAATGTCCAATAAACGTGTGGTCATCAAAATTTCCGGAGAAGTTTTTGAAGTCGGAAACCAGCCAGCCAATCTTGATTTTCCTTCTATCAAAAAAGTAGCGGAAAGTTTGAAAAAAGTAGTCAAAGCCGGTTATCAGGTCGGAGTAGTAGTCGGCGCTGGTAATATTTTTAGAGCACGGATGGTTAAAGGCTCAGAGGTCGATCGCGTAGCGGCTGATCATATGGGCATGATGGCCACCTCAATCAATGCTTTGGCTCTGCAAGCCACTTTGGAAAGAGTCGGCCAAGAAGCTCGAGTTTTATCCTCATTTTCAGTACCGGCCATTATGGAGGATTATGTTTATAAAAGAGCGATTAATCATTTAAAAAATAAAAGAGTAGTAATTTTTGCTGGTGGTACTGGTAATCCCTATTTTACTACTGATACTACTTTGGTGCTCAGAGCCCTGGAAGTTGGAGCTACTAACATCTACAAAGCTAGTAATGTTAGTGGAGTTTATGACAGTGATCCGGATAAAAATAAAAAAGCTAAATTGTATAAAAAAATTAGTTACGCTGAAGCTTTAAAGCGAAATTTAAAAATAATGGACGCCACTGCTTTTGCTTTGGCCAATGACAACAAACTCAATCTGACGGTCTTTAAGTATAGTCCGGAAAATATCGTCCGAGCAGTTGTCAAAAATAATATTGGAACAAAAGTAACCAATGAAAGTCGTTAAAGTACAATTTCATAAATTGGATAAGGAATATTTTTTTCTGCCGGAGTTTAGTCAAGCGCCAGCCGCCCAAGTAGAAATAGGCGATAGTGTAGTGGTGGAAACTTCCTTGGGCCAAGATGTCGGTTTGGTGACTGGTTGGGATGATTGGCAAGAAACCGCCCATTTTATTAGTGGCGGAGAAGACAAACAAGAAAAGAAAAATCCTAGTGTGGAGATTGTCCAAGATAAAATAGTCGATATTAAACCAATGCTTCGTCCTTTGAGCGAAGATGATTTGGAAGTTATTCGCGCGCAAAAAAGAGTGGGCGTCAAACGTTTTGCGGAGTGTAAAAAATTGATACAAAAATACGAGCTCAAGGCCATGAAACTGATTGACATGATGGAATCGTTTGATGACAAAAGAATGACTTTTTATTTTATTGCTGACTCCCGAGTAGATTTTAGAGATTTGGTTAAAGAACTAGTAAAAAATTATCATAAAAAAATTCGTTTACAGCAAGTCGGTGTACGCGATGCTGCCAAAATCACTGGTGATTTTGGTCCTTGCGGTGTGCCTTTGTGTTGTAAGTCATGGTTAAATACTATTGGCAGTGTCAGTCCGGATAGTATCAAAAATCAAGAGCTCAGTCATCGTGGGGTTGAGCGGTTGACCGGTCCTTGCGGACGCTTAAAATGCTGTCTTCGTTTTGAAGAAGAAACTTATAAATATCAGCGTGATCATATGCCCAAAGAAGGGGATATTATAAAAACTACCGTTGGCCCAGCCAAGGTAGTCGCTGTTCATCCTATTAAACAGACGGTTAGTCTGAAAATAGACGATAGTATTGTGGAGTACCCCTATCTTGAGGGCAAGCTTTGTGAGATAAAAAAGGACGAGCTATAATCGTTCGAGCTATATTAGACAGCTCTTCGCTTTGGGCTGTTTTTTTGATATACTTAGCTTGTTTAAATCTAATTATGAAATATTTATATAATCAAATAATAAAATATGCGGTTTTATCAGGGGATAGAATATGTAAAAAATCTGGTAATGTGAAGGATATTGGTGTTACAAAAAAATATTTAACTTTAGAAGATTTTAGAATTGAAAGAGGGTTAAAAAAAATTATAAAAAATTATGACAGAAGTCATTTTTTTTGTGCAGAAGAAGAAAATGATCATTTTAAAAATGCAAAAAATGTTTGGGTGGTAGACCCTATTAGTGGGACCAGGGCCTTTATAAAAGGGACACATCACTATGGGATATCGGTAGCTCATTTAATAGACGGAAAGATTGTTTTTGCTGTAGTTTACGATCCATCAGTCAGAGAATTGTTTACTGCTTATTTAGGAAGAGGTGCTTACCTTAATAATAAGCTGATTAAAATATCTAAAAATAAAGAAAATTTAAGGATATTATATTATTATTCATCATCATGGAATGGTAATATATCATGCCGTAAAACATTTAATAAATTATCAAAATATAAATTTTTATATAGAAACGCTAATTCGGTGGCTGTTAATTATTGTCATGTGGCCTGTGGTCGTTATGACGGAATATTATCTTTAACTAAAGACTCTTTTCCAGAGATGGCTGGTAGCTTAATTATTAGAGAGGCGGGAGGAAGGTTTATTAATAGAAGGAGGAATACTAATATACAGTTTGATGATCGAGTATTTATGGGTGGAAATAAATTTGCTGTTTCTAAACTGGAGAGGATAATCAAGAATAAATAGCTCTTCCACAAAATTTTAAAAGAGTTTTGGTGTGTTTAGTTAACTTTAGTCTAAGAGCAAGTTTAAAGCAGACTAGCGCTAAGGGCTGTTTTTTTGATATAATGATAGTAGTAGTTAATAAAAAAATATGGCAAATAAAAAAATAAGAGTAGCAATCAATGGTTTTGGTCGAATTGGGCGAGCCGCTTTTAAGATCATGTTGGCTAGTAAAAAATATCAGGTAGTAGCTATCAATGATTTGGCGCCAGTGGCCAGTCTAGCGTATTTATTGAAATACGACACGGTTTACGGAATTTATCAGAAAAAAGTCAGTCATCAAGGAAGCAATATCATAGTGAGTGGCCAGAAATATCAAGTGACTAGTCAAGCTAAACCAGAGAAATTGCCTTGGAAAAAATTAAAAGTGGATGTAGTTTTGGAATGTACCGGATTTTTTGTCAAAGATGGAGCCGCCGGCGCACACTTAAAAGCTGGGGCCAAAAAAGTGATTATTTCCGCTCCAGCCAAGGGAGGTGATGTAGAAACATTTCTTTTAGGAGTAAATGAAAATAAGTATAAGCAACAGAAACTGATTTCCAATGCCAGCTGTACGACCAATTGTATTGCACCAGTGGCTCAGGTTATGGTCAGTAAATTTGGCGTGGCCAAAGCTATGATGACCACTATTCATTCTTATACAGCTGATCAAAAATTGGTTGATTCTCCACACAAGGATCCGCGTCGGGGGCGCAGTGCCGCTGAAAATATTGTGCCGACTTCTACCGGTGCGGCTACCGCCACAGGCAAAGTCATTCCCGAGCTTGAAGGCCTGTTTGACGGATTATCTATCCGCGTACCGACGCCAGTCGTATCTTTATCAGACTTTACTTTTGTTTTGAAAAAAGACGTTACGGTCGAACAGGTCAACAGGGCTATCATCATCGCTAGTCAGAGTAAGCGCTATAAGGGTATTTTGGGAGTAACTGACGAGCCAGTAGTTTCCTCTGATTTTATTGGTGATGCCAGATCTTCTATTGTTGATTTGCCACTTACCAAGGTAGTGGGTGGAAATATGGTTAAAATAATCGCCTGGTATGATAATGAGTGGGGTTATGCGGCCAGATTAGTGGATATGGTCAGTCAAATCAATTAATTTTATAAAGATCCTCTATAAATTAAGAGGATTTTTATTATTTACAAAAATCAGCTTTGTGTTACAATGAAAAAATCAGCTAAGTTAAAAATTAAGCTGATAATTGAAAAAATATGAGTATTTTTTTATACAACAGTTTAAGTAAACAAAAAGAAGAGTTTAAGCCTATCAAAAAAAAGCAGGTTGGTCTTTATACTTGCGGGCCGACTGTTTATAATCATCCCCATATTGGTAATTTGATGGCTTATGTGGTCTGGGATGTCTTGAAACGCATTTTGATAGCCAGAGGCTATAAGGTCAAGCATATCATGAATATTACTGACGTTGGTCATTTGACTTCCGATGCTGATGAAGGAGAAGACAAGCTGGCCAAAGCCAGTCGCGAGACCGGCCAAAATGCTTGGCAGATTGCGGAGTTTTTTATCAAAGTATTTCGCAATAATTTGGCTAGTTTAAATATTGATGAACCGACAAAATTTTTACGAGCGACGGAAACCATCAAAGAGCAAATAGCCTTTGCCCGCATTTTGGATGAAAAAGGCTATTTATACAAAACTGCCGACGGCATGTATTTTGATACTTCCAAAATTGCTGATTATGGAAAATTGGCTAATCTATCAAAAGTAGAGTTACAGGAAGGAGCGCGGGTAGAAAAAAATCAAGAAAAAAAGAATCTGACTGATTTTGCTGTCTGGAAATTTACACCGGAAGATATTAGCAGAGATATGGATTGGGAATCTCCTTGGGGTTTGGGTTTTCCTGGTTGGCATTTGGAATGTAGTGTTATGAGTCGTTTGGAGCTGGGAGACACTTTTGATATCCACACTGGTGGGATTGATCATTTGACTGTTCATCATCCCAATGAAATGGCGCAGTCAGAGGCTGTGACTGGCAAACTCCAAGCCAATTATTGGTTGCATAATGATTTTATCAAATTTGAAGGCGGTAAGATGGCTAAGTCACAGGGTACTTTGATTACTTTGGAAAATATCAGAGAAAAGGGGTTTTCTCCTTTGGCTTTTCGTTTTTTGATTTTACAAAACCATTATCGCAATTCGCTTAATTTTTCTTTTGATTCTTTGCAAGCGGCTCAAAATGGTTTGAAAGCCATCATTAGAGAAATTGCTTTTTATGGTAAACCCAAAGGAGGATGTCAGGAACTAGAAGAGGAATTTTATCAAGCGATTGGTGATGATTTAAATACCCCCAAGGGTCTAGCAATACTCCAGAAAATTATTGATTCCGAAAATAAACCGGGCGCCAAAATGGCTAGTATTTTAAACATAGATGAAGTATTGGGTTTACGTTTGGGTACTTTGGCCAAAAATGCTTTAGATATTTCTAGTGATGCCAAAATCATTTTGGAAGAGCGGGCCAAAGCCAGAGATAGCCAAGATTGGGTCCGGTCTGATAAGCTACGCGATAAATTGATAGCTTTGGGTGTCGAGGTTCAAGATACAACTGATGGCCAAAAAGCTATTCAGGTGACCTTATAAATCTTTATGAAAGTAGATAAAAAACAAATAGATTTTTTAGCCAAACTGCAAAAGCGAAAATATCGTGACGAGCACCAAAAATTTTTGTTGGAAAATCCCAAGGTGATCTTCGAAGAATACGGTAATCCGCTGTTAGATTCTGTTTATGTGACGGATTATTTTTATAAAGACAATGAAGACAGTATGGTCTTTAAGTCTATCTATCGTTTGTCAGAAAAAGATTTAAAAAATGTCTCCAGTCAGGTCACTCCAGCCGGTATTGTCGCTCTTTTTAAGATGCCTAGTCCGCAAAAATTTATTTTTAAATCCAAGCATGTTTTGATTTTAGATAGTATAGCTGACCCAGGAAATATGGGCACTATTATTCGCACGGCTGATTGGTTTGGCTTTCATCATTTGTTTTTGGGACCAAATTGCGTAGAAGTTTACAATCCCAAGGTTGTCTCAGCCAGCATGGGGTCAATTTTTAATGTCAGTATTAATCAAGATGTTGATTTAAAAGTTTTTATTAAAGATTTAAAAGCCGAAGGGTATAAAATAGTAGTGACCGATTTGCGCGGTGAGCAGTTTGATATTTCTAAAGATAATAAAATAGCTTTGGTGATTGGCAGTGAGGCGCGGGGAGTGGATCAAGAGATTATTAATCTAGCTGATCAGCGTTTCAAAATTATGAAGTCCGGTAAAGCCGAATCTCTAAATGCCGCTGTGGCTGCTGGGATAGTGATGAATAAAATTAAGTTTTAGTTTTTAGATTAAAGGGCTGGAGTTTTAAAGGTGGCTCTTTATTTTTTTTGTAAAAAATGTCATAATAGCTATGTCTTGATAAATAAATTTGTTTAGCCCTAGCTAATTTATGGATTTATCTGCTCTAATTTTATTTTGCGTCTATTTGGTCAATGTTGGTTTGTTGTTTTTTATACTTTTTTATAAAGACAGGCCACGATCTTGGCCATTTTTCTGGATGTTGCTTTTGTTGGTGCTTTGGCAGACTACCGAGCTATTAAATCTTGTTTGGCTGGTTTTTTTGGATAAAAACATTTTATTATTTGGAGTGCAGGCTGGTCTTTTGCCGACACTTTACCTGGCGCCGGCTTTTATCAGGTTGGTTTTTTCTTTGTTTGACAAATGGAAACGTCTGGCTTATTGGCAAAAGTTTTTGTGGTATTTGCCGGCTATCATTATGTCTTTTTTTGTTTTTACCCCTTACAATGTCAAAGAATTGGTCCTTGGTCAGGCCGGAAGATTTTTTTATGTCACCGGAGAGATTTATTGGTTGTTGGCGGTTTATTTTGTGGCATTATTTGGTTATGGTTTATATTTTTTGGCCAAAAATCGCCAATGCTGTGGGCCTATTATTCGTCGGCAGATCAATTATATTTTTTTAGGCACTGCTTTGACAGCTATCGCTGGATTGGTGTTTAGTATTATTTCGCCAATTTTAGGAGTCTACAATTTATATTATTTGGGAGTAAACAGTACAATATTTTTTACGATTATTTCTACCTATGCTTTGTTCCGTTATAGGTTTTTCAATTTAAAGATTTCTTTTTATCAACTTTTGATAAATTTTTGTCGACTGTTTATCATCGGCTACGTCTATTATGTTTTTTATATTTTTTTCCGTGATTTGTTTAAAATAGATTTTAATGATATCCAAACCATATCTTTTCTACTGTTAGTTTTGGGACTTAGTGCGCCATTTCTACTAAAGATAGTGGATCGTCTTTTACTACTGCTATTTATCAATCCAGTAAATGATATCAAGGTCTCAACTGATAAGATAGCCCAAATACTGCGCTCTAGCCGAGATTTGGAAATCTTATTATCCCGACTGGCCAAGGAGATTGACAAAGTAGTTGATTATCGAGAAATTTTTATTTATCTGGCCAAAAAGAAAGAGCCAAAGATTTTTTATCAGGTTTTTCCGGTGGGGGAAAGACTGATTGATGGGACCAAAAGTCAGTTGATTGAATATTTGTCTGAGAAAAAGAAAATGGCCAACTTAGCGGAGATAGAGTATTTTTTTAGCAACAAAGCGCTGATGGCAGAGATGAAAGATGGTCAGATTGATATAGCTTTGCCTATTTTTTATAATAAACAGCTATTGGGTGTTTTGATGTTGGATAATTATGCTAAGCTCTTGTCCGTCCAGGAATTGCAGTTTTTGGAAGAATTAAACAAGTATTTGGATATTGCCGTGGGGTCTTTGTTACTTTATCAGCAGGATATGGCGGGTAAAGAACAATGCTGATTATTTGCCAAATTTTATAAAATATGTTTTTATATTGAGCTAAGACTTTTAAATTAATTAAACAATATGGTAATTACAACATTAAGCTTACAGAACTTTACTTTAATAATCGCTGGGGCCATTAACTTGATAATGAGCATTTTAGTTTTTTCCAGAGGGGTTAAGCATAGTAAAATTAATCTTTATTTTTCTTTGTTTACATTTTTTGGGTTTTTATGGGCAATAAGTTTATTATTTTCAAAGAGTTTATTTTTTGGTTTAGCAGCAGAGATATCTTATCGGACAGCTTATCTTGCGGCCATAGGTATAGCCATGGCCTTGTTCTATTTTTCTTATAATTTTCCATACAAAAATAAAAATTTAAATATATACTATCAACTATTTATTGTGTCATTGGCCATCATAATATCAGTATTAGGGTATTCCAAGGTTCATATTATTGATTTTTATAATGGTGCCAACGCTTCTAATTGGTTTGTTGATTACTATAAACCATTTTATGCTTTTTATAGTTTATTTTTCCTTTATATAATATTTTCCGGGATGTATTTTTTAATTAGTAAATTAAAAAATATAGACATTTTTCTTAAGAGACAAATCATAATATTTTTAATTACGTTTATTATTGGTTTAATTATTGGGGCATATTTTAATTTATGGCTTCCTTATATGGAAAATTGGCGTTACGAATTTGCTGGGCCAATATGTGCAGTATTTATGAATGTTTATGTTTTTAATTTAATATTTCCCAAGCAAGAAAAATAGTTTATGGCCAAAAATAATAAAAAAATATTTTTGATTTTAGCTGGTGGCACGGGTATTTTAAATGAGCGTGGCTATCTTTTGTCGGTGCAATCAAAGGATGACATTGAAGATTGGTTGGCTCAGATGCCGGAATTAAATATTTTAGCGGACATTGAACCGATTTTTGTCAGCGGTGAAGATGACATACTAGGATCAGATATTTGGCACAAGATAGTAGCGGTAATTTCTGATAAGGCCACTGAAGCCGACGGTTTTGTAGTAGTATCAAAAATAGATCAACTGATTAATACTTCTTTGGCGCTTACTTTTACTTTGCAAAATTTAAAGCAAACCATTGTCCTGACATCCTCTCAAGTTAGCGGAACCAGTTTTATTGATAAAAAAGAGATTATTGGTGGACTAAAAAATAAATATGGCGGTCTTGGTCTGCGCTCCAATATAATCAATGCTATCCAAATTGCTGGGCAGCCATTGCCGTTTCCAGCGATTATTTTTGGTACTCGTCTGATACCAGCTACTAAAGCCATAATGGATTTATCTAATAATACCAATATTTTTTCCAGCATTGACAATGATTATTGGGGCAAGGTGGATTTTGGTATTAATGTAAAATCCAATTTAAGTTATTCTAAACAAAAAACCAAAATATATACGGATAGGTTGGCGGATATTTTAATCTTAGAAGATATCCCGGGAGTCCCCTGGTCTTTTGATAAAAAAGCCCTGGCTACTTATCGGGGGATTTTTATAACTATTAATCCTTATCAGCCACTAGAAAAATCCAAACAAGAGCAGATAGCCAAATGGAAATTGCCAACTATTTTGTATAATTATCAGTTAACCTCACCGGTTAAAGGAGCTGTCAATATATCCCACTGCACTAAAAATACGGCTATCATCAAGGCAATGTGGGCCCTATCTTCTAAAGTTAAGGATAACAAATTTGAAGATTTAATGGCCAGAAATATTTTGGGAGAATTTTTAGAATAATTTTATGAAAATTTACTTTTATAGCAATCAATATTTGAATAATAAAGATGCTAGAGATATAATCACCCATTTTAAAAAAATTGGTGTGGAAGTATCCAGCAATTTAGACTCAACCAAAGCAACTGGCACAGAAGGAATGTCTTTGGATAAGGTAGACGCTCTGGTTTTTCAGGGAGAGAAATTGGACACTAAGGCTAGCTATCTAATTGCTTTAGTTTTGGCTCAAAATAAAGAAGTGCTGTGTTTATTACCACATGGTGCTAAACCAGATTCATCTTTACAAGATTTGGGGACAGATAGTAAATTGGCTAAAAAAATTCATATCGAATTGTATGATCAGGAAAATTTGAAAGAAAAGGTTTTGGCGTTTTTGAAAATTATTGATAGTGGTGATATTAGAAATCTTTTTAGTATTAAATATACTTTGCGTTTATCAGGTAAAATAGCTGATTATTTAAACTGGAAAGCTGATCGTCAAAATATTAAAAAAGCCGACTGGCTTCGCGATCAAATACAGCAAATAATGCAAGAAGATGAGCAGTATAGCGAGTTTATTAAGAACAAATTCCAATAAAGTTTGGGTTATTAAAACAAATTTTATCCAGTCTTTTACAATTTACTCATTTGCTAGTGACCAGTGTGAGTGGCTAGGTGGATAAACAAAAACAGCTAAAAAAGTGGGCTACTGGTAGTATGGCTTTTTTGCCTGAGTCGTGCTAAAATGTTGGCACTTATTATTAAAATAGAAAATTTATGGATTTTCCACTGTATAAAACCAAGACTGAAGGTCAAGATAAAGTTTTTGATCTAAATGATCCAGAGGACAGGAAATTATATTTTGAATTGAAAGCCGGACCAGAAATTAGAAAACTTAAGGAGTATTTGAAAAATAATTCTTTTATTGCTTATCTTTTGGGTAAAAAAAATTCCGGCAAAGGCACTTATTCCAAGCTTTTTATGGAAGCGGTAGGGTTTGAAAATATCGGTCACATTGCGGTTGGCGACATTGTACGTGATATTCATAAAAATTTGGAAACGGAAGATGGGAAAAAAAATTTGCTGGATTTTTTATCCAAAAATTACCGCGGTTTTCATAATATTGATGAGACGCTGGATTTAATTATGGGTAGAGATCAAAGCAGTTTGATTTCTTCAGAATTAATTATTGCTTTGATAAAGTATGAAATAAGCAAGCGTCCCAAGCAGGCAATTTTTATAGACGGATTCCCTAGAGCTCATGATCAAATAAATTATTCCCTTTATCTCAAAGAATTGATTGGTTACCGAGATGACCCCGATTTTTTTGTATTTATCAATGTTCCGGATTCCATTATAGATGAAAGAATAAAGTTTAGAGTAGTCTGCCCAATTTGCCATACACCGCGCAATTTAAAATTACTGGCGACCAAAGATATTGGCTATGATACAAAAGACAAAGTTTTTTATTTGATGTGTGATAATCCAAGTTGCAGTCAGGCTAGGATGGTAGCCAAAGAAGGAGACTCTTTGGGCATTGAGCCGATTCGTAGTCGTTTGGAAGTGGATAATCAGATTTTTCAGAAATTATTGAATCTAACGGGTGTACCTAAAATTTATTTAAGGAATTCCATACCGCATAAGGTAGCTAAAGATTATGTTGATGATTATGAAATTACTCCTCAGTATAATTATGACATTGATTCAGCGACTGACAAAATAAAAGTAAGCGAGAGTCCATGGGTTGTCAAGGACGATCAAGGTGAGGACTCTATCAGTTTATTACCGCCGGCTGTAGTAGTTAGTTTTATTAAACAAGCTGTGGAAATTTTAGGATTGTAGATAGGGTACCAACCACTTTGGGGGCTTTAATTAATATCAAAAAGCTGCCTGTAGGGCGGCTTTTTATTTTGCTTAAATAGGGCATTTTGTGGTAAAATATAGATGATTGTTATTATATGACCATTGTAGAAAAGTACAAAAGTATTGTAAAAGAGTTCGGCTCTAACATAGTCTTGGCTTATCTTTCTGATGATCAATATAAAACCATAACTTATAATGATTTGGATATTTATCGGGAACACTTGGCTGATATTTGGCATAATTTTGGTTTTAAAAAAGGGGAAAAGATAGCCGTGATGCTATCAAATTCACCGGAGTGGATCATGAGCGATTTGGCTGCTGCTACTTTAGGGTTAGTTGTTGTGCCACTGCATACTACCTATAACGGAGAGTATGTTAAAAAAATGATTAAACATTCCGGCGCTAAGTATTTAGTAATTTATCGCGAATTTCTTGAAAAACATAAAGTAGCTATAGATAGTTTAAATTTGGATAAGATATTGGTCGTTGGCAGTCAAGGAGATTTACCAGGAAAAAATATTAATTCTTGGCCAGATTTGGATCAGCCCAGGCAATTGTCGCCACTGACAATTCCTATTTCCGGCGAGGATGTGCATACCATTATCTATACTTCCGGTACTACGGGCGATCCCAAGGGAGTCATGTTGACACATAAAAATTTTATTTTAGATGTAGAATCAGCTAAGCGTAATTTACCAATTTATCCCAGTGATAGGTTTTTCTCATTTTTACCATTGTCTCATATTTTTGAAAGAACGGCGGGGTATTATACGCCGATTTTTACCGGTGCCAGTGTATATTTTGCCCAGAGCAAGGATACTATTATTGACGACATCAAAAAGGCCAATCCCACTATCTTAAATAGTGTGCCCCGTATTTTTGAAAAAGTCCATGATAAGGTTTTTGATAAAATACAAAAAGGCGGATATTTGAAGAGGAAATTATTTTTCAAAGCCATACAAATGTCTGTTTTAAAAAGAAAACATGGTTTAAATTTTTTTAGTAATATTGTTTGGAAAATTTTGGATAGCCTGGTTTTAAAAAAAATCAGAGGAGTGCTAGGAGGAAAATTACGGGTGGCAATATCTGGCGGAGCATCATTGGATCTAAAGATAATAAAATTTTTTGAAAACTTAGGAATAAAAATTATCGAAGGTTATGGGATGACCGAAGCTTCGCCAATTATCGCTTTGAATAGAATGGAAAATTCCAGACCGGGTACGGTTGGGCAAGCGATTGATTGTAATGAAGTAATGATTAGTCATAAAGAGATATTGATCCGAGGAAAAAATATAATGGCTGGTTATTATCAGGCCGAAGATTTGACTAGTGAGGTTATAGATAAAGACGGTTGGCTACATACTGGCGATTTGGGTTTTATAGATAAAGACGGATTTATATCTATTATTGGTCGATCAAAAGAAGTGATAGTATTGTCTACTGGTAAAAATATTTTTCCCGAGAGTATAGAAAATGTTTTAAATGAAAGTCGCTATATTGTTCAAAGTATGGTTTATGGTGACAAACAAAAACACATCTCAGCTTTTATAGTGCCAGATTTTGAACAGTTAAAACAATGGTGCGCTGAGCAATCTATAAAATTTGACCTCAAAGACGAAAGGATTTTAAAATTTTATGAGGATAAGATAAATGAAAGATTAATGGGAAGTGCTAAAGTAGAACAAGTTAATCATTTTAAATTAATTCCAGAAGAGTTTACTCAAGAAAATGGATTACTTACGCCAACTCTTAAAATTAGAAGGCGTAAAATAGTGGAAAAATATAATTAAATTTATGTTTTATAAATTATTACAATTTTTTTTGTCACCATTAATACGTTTTTTTTGGGTAGGAAATGTAAATGATATTAAAAACATACCATTCAATGGATCGGCAATTGTAGCAGCAAACCATAATAGTTATTTAGATTTTTTTATATTATCTAGTATTTTGAAAAGGAGAATATATTTTTTAGCAGGAGAAGTTTTTTTCAAGAGTAAATTATGGAAACCATTAATGTTGTTAACGGGGCAGATAAAAGTTGATAGGTATGGTGGTGATAAAAAATTAGTTTACGCCCAAGTAGAAAAAGTTTTAATTAATAATAGTTTATTAGGAATATTTCCAGAAGGCACCAGATCTAGAAATGGAAAATTACAAAAAGGATATAACGGAGCTGTAAAATTTGCTTATCAATATAAAGTACCAATAATCCCAGTCGGTATTATTGGTACTTTTGATGCTTGGCCTCCTAATAGAAAATTTCCAAAATTAATAAAATCGAAGGTTAATATAGGATGTCCTTTTAGAATTAATAGTAATGATTTCGATTCAGAAACAAGTAAATTAATGGATAAGATAGCCTTGCTATCGGATAAAGTTTATGAAGAATAAAATAGTTTTTTTTGATGTAGATAATACTATAGTAGATGGATATACACAAAAATATTTTATTCATTATTTATTTAAAGAAAAATATATAAACAGTACAACTTTATTTTTGTCTTATATTTGGTTTTTTTTATATAAGTTAGGTATAGTTAAAGATGTAAGCAGGGCCGTTAATTTTTACATAAAATTTGTTAGGGGGTTTAGTAGAGACAAATTAAATAATATAATAAAAACTTTTTTTGATGTATATATTAAGAATATAATTTATAAGGAGTTCAAACAATTAATAGAAAAATATAAAATTGAAGGAGCTAAAGTAGTATTAGTTTCTACTAGTTTAGAACCAATTGTAAAAGCAATCGCAGACTATTTAGATGTAAATGATTATATAGCTACTAAACTTAAATTAGAGAATTCTTTATATACTGGTTTAGTTGAAGGGAGTGTGGTAACAGGGGATAAGAAATTAGAATTAGTTAAACATTTACTTAGCACATATGAACATACTAACATAGAAACTTATTTTTACTCTGATCATTTGTCGGATATAGATTTACTAAATTTTGTTGATAATCCTTATGTGGTTAATCCAAGTAAAATATTGTATAATAAGGCAGTAAGAAAAAATTGGGGAATAATAAATATAAAATAAATAATGAACGCTTTTCCTCTATCTAGTTTAATAACAGCAATTTTAAGTTTAGCCTTATCTTTATTTGTTTATTGGAGAGGAGGCAAATCTATTTTAAATAGACTTTGGGCAAGGACCAGTTTAACCATAAGTTTTTGGAGCTTTGGTTTATTTGGTGTTACATTTTTTTCAGATTATAATTATGCATATTTTTCTCAAACTATTTTGGATATAGCGGGTGTATTTTTAGCTGTATTTTTTGTACACTTCGTTTTTAAATTAGTTGAGAAGAATAATAAGTTTTATAGATTTTTATTATATATTTTTTATTCAGTAGCAACATTATTAGCAATTTTAAGTTTTACAAAATATTTTAAAGTAGGATTAAAACCAGTTTTTGAATTTAGATATTGGATTGACCCGGGGCCAATATATATTATATTTCCAATATTTTTTTTAATTTTAGCTGTGGTTTCTATAACACTACTAATTATAGCAAGGGCTTCTTTTTCTGGTATTAAGAGTCAACAGATAAAATATGTTTTATATACAGCTTTTATAGGTTTTGGAGGAGGAGTTTTTAATTTTTTGCCTCAATTTTCTCATATATACCCCATTGGTAATTATTTAGTTGGTTTTTACGCCTTTGCTATAACTTACGCAATGATAAAATACCGTCTGATGAATATAAGATTGATTATCACGCGCAGTATTCTATATGCCATTTTGGTTGGTGCAGTAGCCGCTTTTTTTGCCTTGTCGGTAGTAGTAGTTGGTGAATTGATTGGTGGTAATACTCAAACTAGTAAAATAATCACTTATATTGCCACATCTTTTATAGTAGTAGTATTTTTGGAGCCAGTAAAAAGGACTTGGGCCAAGCTAACTGACAAGATTTTTTATAAAGACAAAATTGATTATCAAGAAGTATTGCGAGAAGTAGGCAATGTAGTAGCTAGAGAGATTGACCTATATAAATTGTTAAAAGGCACTAGCCAACTACTAGCAGAGAGATTAAAAATCAAACAAGTATCGTCTTTTGTACCAAATGTCCAGGGGAAATTTCATCTTTTAGCCAGCTCCACTCAAAAAGAATCAGGCATTGTATTATCTGATGAATTGGTAAATTATATTCAAACCAATAAAAAGATTTTAATTATTGATGAATTGATTAGAGATCTTGGAGATTTGGATGAAAAATCCGAGCACTATAAAAATTTGAATAGTTTTGTTAGTAATGCGGAAAACAATAAGATAGAAATGATAGTGCCGATAGTAGAAAGTAAAAATTTGACGGCTATATTGATTTTTAATGCCAAACAATCCGGCGATTTGTATGAGCAAGATGATATAAACTTTTTAGAGGTATTGGGTCCGCAGATTGCCACATCCATTGAAAAATCTAAACTATACGAAGAAGTAGAGAGATTTAATAAAGAATTGCAACAAAAGGTAGAGGATAGGACCAAGAGTCTAAAAGAGGTCAATTTTGCTTTGGAGGAGAGAAACAAGTTTTTGACTACCATTCAGGTGGTAACCAATATGATTAGTCGAACGCTTGATTTGAAAAAAGTCAATCAAATGATTGCCGACAGCTTGGCGACAGAAGTTGGTTATATTGGTGGAATGCTCAGTTTTGTAGACGAAGGCCACAAGTATCTCAAAGTAGGAGCTATTACCAATAATGAGCAGGCCAGAGATGCTTTCCGTATTTTATCCAAAGAACCCAGAGACTATAAGAGTCTGTTGGAAGAAAACTATAATATTGGTGTCCAGACTTTTTTGACTGGAAAAATAAATTTTTCTGATCAACTGGCCAAATTCCTTTCCCCGCCAGTTGATAAAACGGAAATAGAACAAATTCAGAAAAAATTGGGTATCAAGACAATTGTCGGTGTGCCGGTGTTTTCTGAAGCCAAGATTATTGGTGTGATTGAGTTTTATTTAGCGGTAACACGAGAAAAAATATCTTCATTGGATATTGAGATTATGACAGCCCTAGCCAATCAAGTTGGTATAGTGTCTCGTAACCTTAAACTGTATAACACACTCCAACATGCCAATGCCGAACTGCAAGATGCCAATACCAGACTGCGGGAGTTGGATAAAGCTAAATCAGAGTTTCTTTCTATTGCTTCTCATCAATTGCGCACCCCGATATCTGCCATCAAAGGGTATTTGTCCATGATGATTGACGGAGATTTTGGCAAACTACCGGATAATATATCGGACGTAGTTAAAAATATTTTTGAAAGTGCGGCTCGTCTGGCTAGACTTATCAATATTTTCTTAAATGTCAGTCGTATTGAGTCTGGTCGTTTGAAACTGGAAAAAAGACCTATGCAAATTGATGAATTGATTGATAGCGTTATAGTAGAACTTATCAACCAAGCCAAACAAAAAGGAGTAACATTGGAGTATAAGAAAAATAAAAAAGCGCCACCACTAATACTGGCCGATGCTGATAAGCTCCGGGAAGTAGTCTTGAACTTAATTGACAATGCTATCAAATATACACCTAAAGGATCAATAGTGGTAACGGTAAAGGCGGATGATAAATTATTAAATTTCAAAGTTACTGATACTGGTATTGGTATTAAAAAAGAAGAAGTGGGATCTTTATTTAGAAAATTTGTGCGTGGCTCGGGCGTAGCCCAGGTGCATACCAGCGGTTCTGGCTTGGGATTGTTTATTGCTCAAAAGATTATCAAAGAACACGACGGTCAGGTTTGGGCTGAGAGCGAGGGTAGTGGCAAAGGATCGGTCTTTCAATTTACTTTGCCAGTTTACAATGGGCATGATGTGCCGGCTTATAAGGAAGACGCCAAAGAGACTGGAAAATAGAGCATTTTGACTATTTATTTTTTCTAGATTATAATGTGATAACCTAATAATTAAATAGTAGTTAGTATGAAGAAGAAAAGCGAAGTAACAAATTTAGAAATTTTAGACGCCATAAACGATTTTTCCACCTCGGTAGACAAACGTTTTGATGGTGTTGAATCAAGGCTGGATAGTTTAGAATATAATCAGGAAAATATTATATCTAAACTTGATAATGTAGCCCATAGATTTGAGATTAGAGATTTGGAAAAGAGGGTTGGGATTTTGGAAAATAAATAATGATATTTTAAAACACCGCATCAAACGCGGTGTTTTTTGTTTATAGATTTTTTATGAGAAGGGGGAGGGGATAACTTTTATAGATTTTTCTTGACTCAGCCCCCCGCGAGGAGCTGGGTTGACAACATTTTTTTATGAGTATATATTTAAAGTAGAAATATAAGACGGCTATTAATATAGCGACGGCTTATAAAAATGTCCTCTCACAATAAAATATATATGAAGAAAAACAATTTTGGGATCTAATATCAAGTTCATCACTCAACCACCAGGAGGATAGCCATGGATTACAGCTTGATAGTTGACGAAGTAAAGAGGGTGGCAAACATAACAGAAACAGCTTTTTTGAAAAAATGGCAGGCAATACCTATTATTGACAACAGAGAAAAGTTATTGCTCATTCCTGAAAATTTTTGTTATCCATTTTATGCTAACACTATGAATATCACTGAAGATAAAAGAATTTTTTTAAGAGAGGTGACATTTTTAATGTTTGTAAAAGCATATGAAATACTCGGGGGTCTCGGTTTGGAACTTAGAATATATGATGGTTGGAGGCCGGTTAGCTTACAGGAACAGCTTTATTGGTTGTATATGAAGCAATTTACAGTATGTAAATTTTCTAACATAGCCCCTTTGTTTTCTCAAGCTATTTTGGCTACAGAAATTAAAAATGTTTTTAGTTTATTGGTCAAAAAAACTCAAGAAATCCTGCATAAATTAAATAGGAGATATGTAAGTTGGCCTTCAAACAATAGAGATTTTCCCAGTCCTCATGCTACTGGCGGAGCTGTGGATGTTTGGATATTACAGAATGGTAAGTCTGTAGATTTGGGGGTCAATTTTGACTCTATGGAAGAATCTGCTGGTGCTTTCTATCATTTGCGTAATGATAGAATTAAGTTTAAAAATGATGATCGGGTATGCTACTATAGGAATGTATTGCTTTATGCCATGGTTAATGCTGGATTTTCTTGCTATCCGCCAGAGATTTGGCATTTTAATTATGGTAATCAAATGCATGCTTTGGTTACTAAAAAAGTAGCGAATTATTCATATATTGAACCATAGTCTGGCAGAGAATATATATAATATGTTCTCTGCCACTAATAATTTTAAAATTATATTTTATGTCAAAGAGAATGAAGATAGCTATTGTTGTTGGCGGTGTATCAAACGAAAGAGATATTTCTATAAAAAGTGGGCAACATATTTTTGATCATTTATCTAGTATTAACTATGATAAATGTTTTGTTGAAATTACCAAAGAGGGCAAGTGGCTTTTATCTGGCGATAAGTTGAAAATAGGAGACGGTGTTTCCAAAAATAAAACTTTGTCTATATTATATTCCCAAAGAGGTATAAACAAAAATGACCTAGAAAGTTTTGATGTAATATTTTTGGCTTTGCACGGAAAATTCGGGGAGGATGGTAAAATCCAGTCCATATTGGATATTATAGGCATACCATATACTGGCTCGGGTGTATTGGCTAGTGCTTTATCCATGAATAAGGCCAAGACTATGCAATTTTTGAGGAGTATGGACATTAAAACGCCGAAATTTTTACAGCTATTAAATAAAAACGATATAGATTTGAAAGTAGTAGATAAATTTATAGTAGAGAATTTTGGTTATCCTTGCATAGTAAAGCCAAACGAATCAGGATCTAGCATTGGTATCAACATAGTGCATTCTGTTAGCGATCTGTCGCCGGCAATAAAAGAAGCTTATCAGGAAGATAATCAGATATTAATTGAAGAGTTTATAAAAGGCAGAGAATTTACTTGTGGAGTATTGGGTAATAGTAATCAAAACAAAATATTAGCTTTGCCACCGGTGGAAGTATTAACTGATAGGAAATTTTTTGATTATGAGGCGAAATATATTTCTAAAAACACCAAAGAAATTTGTCCAGCTGATATACCTAGTAAATTAGCAGAGGATATTCAGTCTTTATCTCAAAGAGTACATAGGGCCATTGGTTGTGATGGACTTACACGTTCGGATTTCATATTAAAAAATAATGAGCTTTATTTTTTGGAAATAAATACCTTGCCAGGACTTACAGAAGGAAGTTTGTGCCCCAAAGAGGTAAAAGCAGTCGGCATGACTTTTTCAGAATTTTTAGATAAACAGATAAAGTTAGCAATAGAAAAACGTAAATAAATGAATAAAAAATGTTACATATTAATGAATGCCGATGGTCCAGAAGAGTTAGCATCGATCTTATCAGCTAAAGATGTTTTTAGGGCAGTAAAATTTTTTTATGATCCAACATTATTAAAATTAACAAAAGATAATTGGTTTAGAAAAATACAGACTTTAGATAAAGGGTCTATTTGTATCTTAACAACACATGGCGATTTTGGCGAAAATGGTAGTCTGCAAAAAGTATTAGAAATAAAAAAAATTGCTCATACACATTCCCCAGCAACAGTTTGTGGTATTTTACTTAATAAACATTTAAGTAAAATGTTTTATAAATCTTTAGGCATCAGTACTCCGTCCTGGTATTTTAATGACAATATATATGGTTGCAAACTCAATAAAATGTTTTCTAAAAAGTTTGTGAAAAAGCCGTTATTAGGAGGCAGTAAAGTAGGTATAAAGAAAGTAAACAATATATCTAGTGGTGATGTTGATCAATATATCTATGAAACATATGTCGACGGTTCTATACAAATTAGTATGAGTATTTTAGGAAGCGGTGAGAATGCATTGTCTTTGGCACCAGTTATAAGAAAGAGGCCTCTTTTTGCCGCTTCAAAATACAGTATCTCTTATAATAAGATAGATCAGCGGATAATAGATAAATGTGGAGCTTGGGCGAAAAAAATACACATATCATTAGGATGCCGTGGAGTAACAAAAACAGATTTTTTGCTAGATAAGTATGGGGAGATTTGGGCCATTGAAACAGACGCTATTCCAGGATTGTCAAAGACTAATGCAATCTCAATAAGTGCAGAAAGGTCGGGTTTAAGTTACAGAGAGCTAGTAAGTAAAATTTTACAAGATGTTTATGTCGAATAAATTAGCTTTATTTGGAGGAAAGCCTTTGGTTAAAGATCATAAGAGATTAAGGCTTGATTGGCCCATTGTAGATAAAAGTGACTATGGCGCTATTAAAAAAGCTTTTGATGATAGAGATTTTTCTGGTAGGGGTTCAAAAAGAATATCTGATTTAGAATACATTTTTTCAAAATATTATGATGGCTTATATGCAACGGCTTTAAACAGCGGAACAGCGGCACTGCATTTGGCGTTGATTTCTTTGGGTATTAAGCCTGGCGATGAGGTGATAGTACCAGCTCTAACTTTTGTGGCGACAGCCATGAGTGTGATACATAATAATTCTATTCCAGTATTTGCTGATATTGACCGTAAAAATTTTAATATATTACCATCCAGCATAGAGAAGAACATATCAAAAAGAACTAAGGCGGTTATAGTAGTGCATTTGCATGGAGCCCCGGCTGATATGGATCCCATAATAAAAATATGCAGAAAATATAAGTTGAAATTGATAGAGGATGTAGCTCAGGCACCAGGCGCTACTTATAAGGGTAGAAAAATTGGTACATTTGGCGACGCAGCTATATTCAGTTTGATGTCCCAAAAAAATTTAGCTACTTGTGGCGAATGTGGAATTTTATTGAATAAAAGTAAGAATGATAAAAATAGAGCAGAGATGGCACGTATTTATGGTGAAATTGTTAAATCTAATACTGAAAGGATTTATAATTCATATACTCTGGGTTGGAATTACACATTAAATCCAATTCAAGCGGCTATGGCCATTAGCCAACTAAAAAAATTTAATAAGATTACTAATGAGATACAATATAGAGCTAGAAAATTAAATAATGCCCTTAATAAATTTGGCTGGATTTTGCCACCAGTCGAATCAGAAGGAACTGAAAGCGTTTTTCATTTTTATAGGTTCCAGTTAAATTCTAATTATTTTGATTATAAGTGTGTTGGTAGATTCAGACAGGCTGTGCAAGATGCTCTAAATGCCGAAGGTTTGAATGTCAGACATTATCAGAAGATTCCTCTGGCCGGGCAGCCATTTTTTCAAAAAAATGATATAAATAAAGAATTGCCCTGGTCATTAAATAGTAATAGTTATATTTATAATATAAATGATTATCCAAATACTTTAGAAGTAATTAATAGCACACTAATTCTTGGAGCGATTAGTTCTGCTCCTGGCTATCTGCTTTGTCCGGGTACGATAGAAAAATATTTATTAGGTTTTGAAAAAATTGATAAAAATATTCATAAATTGCTCAGTTATGCTGATGGTATCAAATATTCGGAACCATGGGAAGAAATGAAAGTCATATCAGATAGTTTTGGAGCTAAATATGGGGTATTTTCTAGTGGTGGCTAAACAGATTAATTATAAAATTATTATGGGAGTTGTAGATAAAATTTTGTATAATTTTAATAACGGTGTTGATATATTGAGTTGTAATAATGACTTGTCATTAGTTGATTGTTCAGGAAAATTATATGAGTATGAGACAAAAGTTAATTTAGATAATTTTGGTGATCTTGCTGAAACACTTAGAATAATTAAATCATTGAAAATATTAAAATTTGAAAATAGATCGGAGATGCATTATTTATTTAACATTAGTGAAAATATAATCGCTTATCTAGTATTTGTTGATGGGCTTTCTCAAGTTTGGATAAAGTTTAAATATGATATTAACAAAATCAACACAAGTGAGTTTAAGATACCATTGATATTAAGAAGGGGTAAAAAATTTCGTCCGGGTGATTATAATTATAAGAGAGCGTTTCATACTCTTATGAAAGGGAAATATTATGATTCTTATTATAAAAAATGTATAAATTATTTTTTTAGGTATAATAATTTTTTTTATTCACTTTCTTTATCTTTAGTCAATAATCAAAACGGTTTTCAGCATAATCAAATGGAATTTGAATATGAAGGTGTATTAAAAGGCATGGATAATCCAAATAGGGAGGATATATTAAAAGGTTTTGATTTACTTTTTAAAAATTCATTTCCTTTCCTATTTGGTAAATTTAATACCGAAACAAAATATGAAGCATTGAAAAATCAATTTCGTTAAAATATAATATTATTATGTAATCAAAATGAATATATATTTAAAAAAACTTATTAAAGAAAAATTTATAAAACCGCTTAAAGTTTTGGATCTTGGCGCGGAGGATTTTTTAGATGTGGATCATTTAAGACAATTAAATTGGATATGTGAAGGTGTGGATATAAATAATGGAGTTGATTTAGAAAAGTATTTTTTGTCATCTAACTATCCGTTTGATTTGGTCTTTTCTAATTATGTTATACATAAAATAAAGAACAGGGAGCAATTTGCCAAAATAATTTTTGACAATTTAAAAAAAGATGGTTGGTTTTTTATACACACTTTTGACAAGACAGACGAGAATAGCCAGTCTGTTTTAACAGAGGGTTATTTGTATGAGATATTATCTAACCAAGGTTTTAGAAACATTAAAACAAAAGTTTTTAGTTTTTATGATAATCAAGAAAATCATAAACGTTGGCATAAAATATTAGAGGCCACGGGGCAAAAGTAAATGTAAATTATGAAATTTATATATGATCATTGTGATTTAAAAAAAATTGTGGTGACAATATATAAAATAATATTATTTAAATATGAGAGAATACCTTAACCTAAAATCAATAAAAGCCGATAAAAAATTACAAGCATTTCTTGCGACTACTCAGAGAGAGTTTAATTCATTTTTTCATTTCAAAATTGTTGAACCGTTGATTTTTTTAGTAACAACTCGCCGAGATTTAGATTTGCTGGTCGGTAGGAAAACAGAAAGATGGTTTGTCGGAATGACTAAAAATAATTGTATTTATATATTGGATAAAAAAAAATTTGCCAAACAATCAAATCATAAAGAGGAAGATTTTTGGCAAACATTAAAACATGAGTACAGTCATATTTATTATACGCAAATAACCAAAAGTCACTATCCATTTTGGCTAAATGAGGGGCTGGCCTGTCTTCTTTCCGGTAAAAAGCTGGTCCTTAAAAAAGATAGTAAAGATAAACTAGTGAATGTTTTGTCGTATTTTAATCATAGGGATAGGGATATATATATGGTCGGCCATTACTGGGTAGAGTATTTATTAAAAAATTATGGTAAAAGAAAACTGGTGCAGTTAATAAAAAATCTAAATTTTAAATCAGAAATAAATAGTCGGCAATTTGTTGATAAATTTTTTAAGATATACGGTTTTAGATTCACCAAAACAAATTTAATGAAAATGATAATGTTATAAATAGATGAAATTTGTATATGACAAAAAAATAGACAATGAGTGTCATCAGAGAATTAATGCTCGTGATGATATTTTTGGTGAGAAAATAAAAAAAGACATATATCCTGTTAGTGATGAAATAGTTCAGCAGTTTTCTAATAAATGGACGTCAGAGATAGAAGGGTCTTTTGAAAAGGGGATATTTGAAATATTCAATAAACACATCCCTAAAGATTTTATTTGCTACATTATTTCTAGCCCTTACTCTATGGATATCAAAGAGGGCATAGCTATATCGGCTTCTTCTTTAGGCGCGATGATAAGAATGATTTGTCATGAGGCCAATCACTATATGTTTCGGCAGAGTAATTATAGAGATAAATATTTTCCGAATATGGATATAGAAGACGCCAAGGAAATATTTACTATCGTCAATAATATTTATTTCAAAGATATTATGGAGACGCCAGATAATGGTTGGAAAAAATTTTGGTCGCAGAGAAAAGGTTTTTTACAGAAATGGCAATCTAATAATTTAAAACAATGAACATTAATTTTAAAAAATTTAATAATAAAGATGTACAGTATTTACTAGTTATGATCTTGATATTTTTTTGTTCGATTATCATCACTATTATATGGAGCATGGGGTATGTAGTTTGGTGGTTATTTTCTAAATTAAAATTATATATATTAAAGAAAAACGATTTTGTGAGTTAATTATCGGTTCATTGACAACAATATCTATCTTTGAATATAAAGATGATGAATAAAAGCGATTTTGGCAGATAACTAGGTTATGTTATAATTATTTATAATTAAATAAATTTATGAATAAGAAGATAATAGTGTTATTAAGTGTCTGTATTTTTATATTACTAACTATTTGGGGGTATAATAGTTTGTATGATTCTGATACTCCAAATAATAATGAAAATATCAATCTTAATAATGCGTCAGATGAAATAGACACTGGTGATTGGGTGGAGTATAGGAATGAAGCATTAGGGTTTGAATTTAAACATCCGGGTGATTGGATAGTAGAATTAAGAAGAGTAAATTACGGAATACATACTGCAGATGAAGTTTATTTTTATATCACAGTAAGTAAAAATAATCCATCAGAGAGTAATCGTTTTTCTAAATTAATAATAACCACTTTTGAAAATATCGAAGGGAAATCTCCGGAAGAAGTGATTTCTATAAATGAAAATTTTTCTCTTAATGAATTTCAGAGTTTATTTTTAGATGATTTTTTGTTAAATGGAGTGATAGTTAAAAAATATATGATTCCTGGTTTTATTTCTTTGCCAGCTGTAATTTTTTATAGTAATGATAAAGTACACCAAATAAAATATAGTCTAGAAGAGGATATGTTTATGGAGATTATGGATACATTTAAATCTATATAATAATTAAAATTTATATTCGAGGATAGAGAGTTTAAACAATTGGGTTTAGACTCTTTTTGTGTTCTTTAACAATTAAATAATAAACAAGAAAGGAGATTTGCCGATGATTTTTTGGCAGGAGATTTGTAACTTGTCGTAGTCTGTAAACAAAAAATTTTCGAAAAGGAGTATTGTCATGCAAAAGATCATAGTATTTATTGTGGCGTTGATGTTGTTCAACATTAACCTTTTTGCGCAAACCGTTCCAATGGCTGATGGTTTTCAGTTGCCATTATATGAGTATGATATTAGTGATAATTGTCTTGAGTGGGGCGGTTGGGGGTCTAGTTTTTATGAAGGACAGCGTCATTTAGCAGATGATGAATGTTCTCCGTCTGGAACGGAAGTTTTCGCATCGGCCAATGGTATTGTTCGTTTCTCTCATAACAATGGGTCTTGCCCTGATAACTGGGGACCTTTGATTGTAATTGAATCAAACACAAACAACGGTAGTGTCTGTGTTATTTATGGACATGTTGTAAGTGAACCATCAATTATTGAAGGAGGTTCAGTAGTTAGAGGTCAAAAAATTGGGAAAATTGCAGACGGTACTGGATGTTGGTCTGATCATATTCATTTTGGTATTTACATAGGAGAATATGGAATGCCCAACGGCGAATATCCTGGCTGGCTTCGTGGTTATTTATTTCCTGGTGCATGGCCAGGTAATTATGTTGACCCTATATGGTATGTAGAAAATAATCCCCCCAGCTCTTCATCTACCGTTGGTTGTTTTAGCACTAATGACTGTAGTGGTGCTGTATCATTGTCTTTTCAACAAAAGTATAATGCTATGGCTACTGCGGGGCATCCTTTGGGGAATCCATGGGACAACGGCGGTTCTATCTATGTTCATGAAGTAAATGGTATGTATATCCAAGACTTCCAGGATCCTCGTGATCAGGGCGGTCCTAGCAATGGATATTATCATCCATACACTGCACTGATCTATGATGCTGCTACTGTTTCTACGGCCAATGTCCGTTTGCTAAAAGAAGGCTTTTGGGATACTTGGATGAATAATACTGGTTGGGTCAATTTTGGCTCACCGATTACTGACGAGTATTCTAATGGTGGGGAGATTTGGCAAACATTCCGTCGTTATGGTCAAAACTATCCTAGTAATCAGAGTGATTATGAGAATTTCTATTTTACGTGGAATTCTAACACTCAATTACTGGAGGTTTTGGACAAAAACTATAATCCGGTGGATTTTTCACAATTGACCGTTACTACTGCTGATATTTTTACTAGAGTTTTTAAAAGCGCTAGTTTAAATGATTCAACCTCAAATGAATTTAAGCAGTACAATGGACTGGATTATAGTTTAAGTGATAGTACGGGCGGCGGATCACGATTAGTGTCGGATACTAAGATTAGTATTGCTAAGGTGACATCAACTACTACGGAGCCAGAGGGAGTCTATCATTCTGGTTTAATAGTCAGTAATCTTGGTCAGCCTTTTCCTTTAATCAATCAGCGTGATTATGATAATTTTTACGCTGTGATTAATGGAACAGTAATACCAATTGATCCATTCACTATGAATGGTGATATGACTATTTACGTTGGCGGTTCTTCGTCTGGACCGGATATTCAATTTAGTCATTGGACTATTTATCCTAATCCAGGGACGGTTGGTCAGCAGATTCATGTGGAAGGACAGATAAATAATCAAGGTTCTTCATCTGTTACTTTATCAGAAGTAAGAGTGGAGTTTTTTGATCCTAATGGTACGGAAATATATCACTGGTCTGAGTACAATGTTACTCTAGATCCGGGATATTATTGGTACCAGTGGTTATATTGCTATCCCTACATTTCTGGTAATTATACGGCTCGTTTTCGTGGGCTCATAAATGGTCAATGGCAAACTTATTCCACACAAACTGTTTATGTTCAGAATAATCCTAATTACCCAGTAGCTGATTTTACTAGTAATCCTTTATCTGGTCCAGCGCCATTGACTGTTCGGTTTACTGATTTATCAACCAATAACCCCAAACGTTGGCAATGGTTGTTTGGAGACGGTAGCGTCTTGCATGATGTTCAAAATCCACAACATACTTTTGTCAATCCGGGAACTTATACTGTTGATTTATTGGTATTCAATGATTTTGGAGGCGATCGGATAATAAAAGGAGGATTCATAACTGTTTATGAGGCAGTTGTGGCCAACTTTACATCTGATGTCGTTTCTGGATCAGTACCCCTGACTGTCCATTTTACTGATCAGTCAACTGGCAACCCCACATCCTGGTATTGGGATTTTGGTGATGGCAATGTGTCGTATGACCAGCATCCACTACATACATATGTAGTAGCCGGCATATACTCAGTGTCTTTGACAGTTGGCAACCAAAATAGTTCAAATGTCAAGGTAGTTTCCAATATGATTACAGTAAAGGAAACGTTTGATCATTGTGCTATAGGGATATTAACAACTAAGGATAATGGAGGTGGATGGAGGGGATTTACTATTCGTGGTAATTACGCTTATGTGGCCAATGGATTGCTAGGCTTGCAGATAGTGAACATCAGCAACCCGGTAGCACCACAGATCATTGGTTCGGTAAATACCCCAGATTATGCTTTCCATGTTTCTATTTTGGATAATTATGCCTATGTATCTGATGGTTCATCAGGCTTGCAGATAGTGAACATCAGCAACCCGGTAGCACCACAGATCGTTGGTTCGGTGCATCTTCCAGATAGAGTATATGGAGCATCAATTGTTTCTAATTTCATTTATGTCTTTGATGCTGGTTCTAGACTCAGTATTTTTGATGCCAGTAATCCAGCATCACCAACTTTGGTCAACTCACTAGTCCTACCGGCCAATGTCACCGGCATCAGTTTTTATAAAACTTATGCTTATATGACCAATGGCAGTTATGATTTGCGTATTTTTGATATTAGCAACCCGGTAGGGCCAGTTCTTCTTAGCACCAAGAGCTTACCTGGCTATGCCTCTGATGTTTATGCTGATAGCAATTACGTTTATGTGGCTGCTTATGCGTCTGATTTGCAGATAGTCGATGCCAGCAATCCAACATCACCACAACTAATTGGTTCGCTCGATTTATCCTACTATGCTTTGGAAGTTGTGGTTTCCGATGGATATGCTTATGTTGTTAATGTTGATCCGGACACTTCTAGTGTTGAGATAATTGACATTAGCAATCCAGCATCACCAGCGCTTGTAGGATCTGTTGGTTCAGCTTATGATCAGATTATGGATATAATTGTAGAGGATGGTTTGGCTTATATGACAGATTATCAAGGAGGCTTTGCAATTGTGTCGCTTGATTGTGCTTTGCCGGCTTCACCAAACTTCACAGCTACTCCAAAGTCTGGCTACTCTTCTTTGACTGTTCAATTTGCTGATCAGTCAACGGGTAACCCTACTTCATGGTACTGGGATTTTGGTGATGGCACTACATCGACTCAGCAAAATCCGCAGCATATCTATAGAGGAGGTGGCAATTGTACGGTTAGTCTTACTGTTAGTGATGGTGATTTTACCAACACCAAAATCATTGACAATTTCATTACGATCAAAGTCAAAAACTTTAAAGATGATCGCAAGATGGAATTGTATGCAAACCACCCCAACCCTTTTAATCCTAGTACTACTATTAGTTATTCGTTGCCAACATCGCAACACGTTAGCCTAGTGGTTTATAACATACTAGGCCAAGCAGTAACTACTCTAGTAGATGGAATGAAAGAAGCAGGGGAACATTCAGCAATTTGGGATGGTCGTAATGATCATGGCAGTCCAGTTTCTTCGGGAATGTATTTTTACCGACTAACTACTGTTGAGAGTTCAATTGTTCGTAAAATGATCTTACTAAAATAAGATCAAAACCCTTTCTGTTTGTTGTTTAGTAAACAAAGCCCCATTTAGTTTAACTAGGTGGGGTTTAAAATTTAATGGAGCAAAAAACATTGTGCTAAACACGGTGTTTTTTATTTTTTTACTTACTGATAAAAAGTGGGAAGAAATACTAAAAAGAAAATCGCTCGCCGTAGCTTTATGCGTAGGGGGAGCGATTTCTTATATTCCTCAGATGAAATGACTAGGACTGGAGAGCCCTCAAGATGCAAATTAGGAAAAGTAGCCCGATTTTAGACAGGCTCCACCAGAGGGCAAGTTTGCCAATGGTGTCATGGATAACATCCTGTTTGTTGGTCACGATTTCCTCCTTGGAAATGTATATATAAGTAGTTTATTACAACGTTGTGATTAAAGAACAAATACAGATTATTATTATAACATTGGTTTTTATAGCAGTCAATAACATTTGAATTATTATTTCCAAAAACTCCATATAAATGGTATAATACCAACACAGTTTAATATTAATTTTACTATATTTTGTATATGCGCAAGGATTATATAGCGATTTTTTTGGTAGTAGTGGCCATAATTTTGGGCATTATTTTTTATTTTAATGGTTTTAAAGCGGAAAACAAAAATGTCTTAAAATATACCGCTGGTTGTAGCTCAGAAAAAATAGACGCTTCGGTCTATGGTTTGCGTGGTGACACCAGCCGGATTGGTGCTTTTATTAGTTTTGCCGAAGTACCTCTTAGTGGCGATGTCAGAACTCAACTTACCGAGTTGGGTGTGGCCTTAAAAGAAGATACCTGGATTTTTGATTATGCTATTGCTGAAATTCCCACCGAATCTTTATGTATTTTGGCGGAGCGGGATTTTGTCAAAGGAATATTTATACCTCAAACCAATAATTAGTAGTTTTATGACGCTCAAAGTAATCAATCAAATAAAAAATTTAGATAATAAAAGGGTTTTGTTGCGTTTGGATCTCAATGTCCCATTTTCCGATGGTCAGGTGGATAAAGAAGATGATAAGCGGGTCCAGACAGCACTGCCCACTATTAAATATTTGTTAAGTAAAAAAGCCAAAGTAATCATTGTGGCTCATCTTGGTCGGCCCAAGGATAAAGTAGTCCCTAGTCTATCCATGAGTCCGATTTCAGTCTATTTATCCAAAGTACTCAAGAAAAAAGTGACTTTTTGGCCTGGTAATTTTCGCGATTATTTAGAGGAAAGTTTTAAAATAAAGCCAGGCAGTGTAGTGATGATAGAAAATATTCGTTTTGAACCAGGAGAAAAGAAAAATAGTAAAGAGCTAGCTCGTGACCTTAGTAGATTGGCGGATATTTATGTCGATGATGCTTTTGGCAATATTCATCGTCAAGATGCTTCGATGCACGCCATTTGTGATTTTTTGCCTGCTTATGCGGGATTATTAGTCGCTGAAGAAGTCAAACATTTGTCTAATATTTATAAAGTAAAAAAAGGATTAGTTTATATCTTTGGTGGCGCTAAAGCTGAAACTAAAATAAAATTAATCAAAAAAGTCATGACTAAGGCCGAGGCTATTTTAGTCGGCGGACCGCTAGCCTCGACACTCTTAAAATCAGCTGGTTACAATGTTGGGCGGTCTTTGGTAGATGATGATTATGTAAAATTAGGCCAGACCTTATTAAAGAGCAAAGTAGCCATGCCTCTAGATGTTTGTGTGGCCGCTAGTCCTCAAGCTAAAAAGTATAGAGTATTAACCGTCGATAAAGTTTCTAAAAATGACATGATTTTAGATATTGGACCAGCCACTGTTGATAGATATATAAAAATTCTTAAAACAGCCAAGTTGGTTATTTGGAACGGACCTTTTGGTTATTTTGAAAATCCGATTTATATGGGCGGGTCTAGAAAAATAATGCAAGCTTTGGCCAAATCAAAAGTCAAAGTTATTTTAGGTGGTGGCGAAACAGTGGGTTTGGCTGAAAAATTGAAATTGGCTGATAAATTTGATTTTATCTCCACTGGTGGCGGGGCTATGCTCACTTTTTTGGGTGGCGAAAAAATGCCATCTTTGGACAGATTAAAAAAATAAAAATAGCTTGATTAAAATATAAAATATGCCAGATAAAATAAAAAAAATAAGCGCTCTAGAAATAATTGACTCTCGTGGTAATCCGACGATTGAAACTACCGTGGAGTTGTCTAGTGGTATTTCCGGCACTGCTTCTGTACCATCAGGAGCTTCTACCGGACGTTTTGAAGCCCACGAACTAAGAGACGGCGATCAGGCGCGCTACAACGGCAAGGGAGTACTTAAGGCTATTAACAATGTTAATACTATCTTTAACCAAGAGTTAAATGGCTTGTCGGTGGTGGAGCAGAAAAAAATTGACGATTTGATGATCAAGCTGGATGGCAGTAAAAATAAAAGCAATTTGGGCGCCAATGCTATTGTGTCGGTTTCTTTAGCAGTTGCTCACGCGGCGGCCAAGTTTAATAAGGTAGAACTTTATGAGTATTTGCGTTCTTTATATAATCCTAAGCTAAAAAAATATCAGTTGCCAACCCCAGTGGTCAATGTGATAAATGGTGGAGCACACGCTTCTACCAACATCAATATTCAGGAATTTTGGTTAGTACCGGCCAAAGCCAAAAATTTTTCCGACAAACTTCGCCAAGCTAGTGAAATATTTCATAAATTAGGGGATATTTTACAAGTCGCTGGCTATGATACTGATTTGGGCAACGAAGGTGGCTATGCTCCAGAAGTAAAATCACATAAACAGGTCTTTGAATTTTTGATGCAAGCCATAGAATCGAGCGGTTATCAGCCGGGGCAGGATATATTTTTAGGCATTGATGCTGGAGCTTCTGAGTTTTATGATAGTCACAACAAAGTTTATAAATTGGCTTTGGAAGGTAAAGATTTTACCAGTAGTGAATTGATTGATTTTTATTTTGATCTGATGGAACTATATCCTTTGACTTTAATAGAAGATCCCCTAGATCAAGAAGATTGGAATTCTTGGGCTGATTTTAGCGCTGATCATTTTATTAACGCTAATGATATTAAAATTATCGGCGACGATTTGTTTGTCACCAATGTTTTAAGACTAAAAAAGGGAGTAGAGTTGGGTGTAGCCAACAGCATTTTGATAAAATATAATCAAATTGGTACGCTTAGTGAAACCTTTGAGACTATCAGATATGCCAGAGAGAATAATTATAAGATAATCATATCTCATCGTAGTGGTGAGACCACCGATACCACGATTGCGGATTTGGCAGTCGCTGTTAATGCCGATTATATTAAAACCGGTTCTACCGCCAGAGGAGAAAGAACCGCCAAATACAATCGTTTGTTAAGAATTGAGCAAAAAATAAAATAATTTATGTCAAATATAAAAAAAAGAAATTTACCTTTGTTTTTGTTGATTTTGGACGGCTGGGGGATTTGGAAAGAAAAAAAAGGCAATGCCATTGCCCTGGCCAAGACGCCAGTGATCAACGGACTTTATAAAAAATATCCGCATACTTTACTGCAAGCGTCAGCCAAGTTTGTGGGCCTACCTAGCGGTCAGCCAGGAAATTCCGAAGCTGGCCACATGAATATTGGTGCTGGTCGAGTAGTCGAGCAAGATGCTGTTATTATTTCCAAAAGCATCAACAACGGCACATTTTTTAAAAATCCAGCATTTTTGCAAGCGGCTCGCCACGCCAGTGACAATAATTCCAATATCCACCTGATGGGGCTTTTATCAGATGGCTCCAGTCCACACTCCGACATTGATCATCTATTGTCTCTGATTACTTTTTTTACCAGTCGGACTAAACAAAAAATCTATTTGCATCTTTTTACTGATGGGCGTGATTCACCACCCTTTGCCGCTTTGAAAATTCTTAGTCAATATAAATCTGTTTTTAATTCTAATCGGGTTAGTGTGGCGACCATCATGGGTCGGTTTTATGCCATGGATAGAAAAAAATCTTGGGCTAGAACCAAACAAGCTTTTGGTGCTTTGGTTATGGGTAAAGGTTATCTGATTAAATCAGCTACGGAGGCAGTGGAGCGGGCTTATAATCGAGGGGAAAGTGATGAGTTTATAAAACCATCAGTGGTGGTCCATAAAAATAAAAAACCAGTCGGAGCAGTACAGAGTAATGATACTATGGTATTTTTCAATTTGCGATCTGATCGCGCCCGGCAGCTGACCAAAGTTTTTGCTCAAAATGATTTTACCAAAAAAAATAAGGGAGCCTTTTCTTTGGGCCGCAAAATAACCAATTTATTGTTTGTGGCTTTGACTGATTTTGGTCCGGATTTGGAAGGCGTTTTGACAGCTTATCCGGGTATGGATGTGTCCGATACATTACCGATAGCTTTGCGCGGTTTACGTCAATGCTATATTGCCGAAACCGAAAAATACGCCCATGTTACTTACTTTTTAAACGGTGGTTATGATCATCCAGTGGCCAATGAAGATTGGGTCAATATTCCTTCCAAAGATGTAGACTCTTATGCTGATCAGCCGGAGATGAGTACCAATGAGCTCACCAAAAGAGTCTTGGGTGATTTAAAAGATAATCCTTATGATTTTGTTCTGATGAATTTTGCGGCGCCTGATATGGTGGGGCACACTGGTAATCTTAAAGCGGGTATTAAAGCAGTGGAAATAGTTGATAAGGCGGTTGGTCAAATTATTGAGGCAGTGTTGGCTAAAAAAGGCACGATCATTATCACCGCTGATCATGGTAATATCGAAGAAATGATTAATCTTTCTACTGATGAGATTGATACTGAACACTCTATCAATCCAGTACCTTTTATTGTTATCAATCACCGTAGTTATAAATTGAAAAAAAATGGTAAATTATCCAATATTGCACCAACTATTTTAGATATTTTTGGTATTCAAAAACCAAAACTCATGAATGAAAAATCTTTAATTGTTAAATAAAATTAATATTGAATTAACTGAAATATGAAAAGACCACGTCCAGTTGTACTCATTATTTTAGATGGTTTCGGTATTGCACCGCCTTCTCGGGCCAATGCTATTTCTTTGGCTAAGACGCCAAATTTTGATAAATATTCTCAAAATTATCCGATTATGCCGATAGCGGCTAGTGGTGAAGCAGTGGGACTTTCTTGGGGAGAAATGGGCAATTCTCAAGTCGGGCATCTTTCTTTGGGTTCGGGTGTTATCCCTTATCAAAATTTGCCTCGCCTTAGTAAGGCGATTGTCGATGGAGAATTTTATCAAAACGAAGCTTTTTTAAAGGCTTGTCAAAATGTTAAAAAAGGTGGCGGAGCTTTACATTTGATTGGTTTGGTCAGTTCTGGTGGTATTCATAGTTACAATGAACATCTCTATGCTTTGATAGATTTGGCTCATCAGCAAAAAATAACCAAGGTCTATGTTCATGCCTTTTTAGACGGACGAGATACACCATATAATAGTGGCATTAATTTTATTAGTAAACTTCAAGAGAAATTGAAAAATGTTGGTGTCGGTACTATTGCTAGTTTGAGTGGTCGTTTTTGGGCTATGGACAGAGACAATCGCTGGGATAGAATTGAGAAAGCTTGGCGCGTCATGGTGGACGGTCAGTCTGATGAGAAGTTTGAAGATCCACTAGTAGCTATTCAAAAATCTTATGACAAAAAAGTTTACGATGAGGAATTTAATCCCACAATAATTACCAATGATCTTGGTCAGCCACGAGGAACTATTAAAGACGGGGATAGTGTCATATTTTTTAACTTTCGTTCTGATAGGGCCCGGCAGTTGACCCAAGCGCTCACTTTGCCTGGCTTTGAAAAGTTTAAAAGAGCTTATTTTAAAAATCTTTTTATGGTCACTATGACCCAATATGAAAAAGATTTGCCGGTCGCTGTGGCTTTTCCGCCGTTAGATATTGCTATGCCACTAGCTCGGGTTTTGTCGGAAGCCGGATTAAAGCAGTTCCATATCGCCGAAACCGAAAAGTATGCGCACGTTACTTATTTTTTTAACGGTGGTAAAGAAACTGTCTATGAAGGCGAGGACAGGGTCCTGGTGCCATCACCCCAGGTTACTTCTTATGATCAAAAGCCGGCTATGTCCGCTCGCGAACTGGCTTCCAAAATTAACCAAGCGATCAAAGAGAGTCAATATGATTTTATTGTAGTCAATTTTGCCAATCCCGATATGGTAGGACATACTGGCAATATGCAAGCCACTATTGAAGCTATTGAAATATTGGATCAGTTGGTTGGAGAAATAGTTGATACTATCCTGTCTTATGGCGGAGTAGCTTTGATTACAGCTGATCATGGTAATGCTGAAAAACTTTATGATCTGCAGAGCGGAGAAATCAATAAAGAGCATTCCAACAATCCAGTACCTTTTTTTATTGTAGGCGATGAATATGCTGGTAAAAGCGTCTTGGCTGGAAATATTGGTACGGAATTAAGCCATGTGACTCCAGTGGGAGTTTTGGCCGATGTACCACCAACCATACTAAAAATTATGGGAATAAAAAAACCACCAGAGATGACGGGCAGTTCTTTGATTTAAAAATTATTTAATTATATTAAGCAGTAGATAAGTGCTTACCACACTGATCAGCAGTCCGACTAGTATCTCAGTCATGGTGTGTCCGTAGCGTTCGTTTAGTATAGGGAATTTGTATTCTTCTTTATCGGGCAATTTTTTTATTAGATGATTTATAATTTGCGCTTGTTTACCCAATTTTCGTCTGATGCCAGCGGCATCTTTGACAATGACAATAGATATGATAAGAGCGATGGCAAACTCGGGAGAGCTTACTCCTTGAAAATACCCCATAGTAATCAAAAGAGAGGTGGCCAAAGCGGTGTGTGATGATGGCATGCCACCATAGGAAAAAATCTGTGACCAGGAGAATTCACCTTTGACCATAAAAATGATTATTTTTATAATCTGATTGATAATCAGAGCCAGGAGGGGGATAATGAAAAACTTGTATTCGAACATATTTGATTTTTTGAATATATTATTATAGAGTTATTATAACAGAAAAATAAACTAAGTAAAATGGGAACTTTTGAAGCATTATTATTAAGTCTAGTCCAAGGCGTAGCCGAGTGGCTGCCGATATCCAGTGATGGACACTTGGTTTTGTTTGAAAAATTATTTGATATTCAAGAGGCCAATTTATCTTTTGATGTGTTTTTGCATTTGGCATCTTTGTTGCTTATGTTGTTATTTTTTAGAAAACAGATTATTGAGATTATTAGGGGATTTTTTAATAGAAAATTAGTTAGCGGACAGACCGAGCCAAGAAAAAATTGGTGGTGGCTAATAATTTTATCTAGCTTTTTTACAGCGATTGTTGCTTATTATTTATCTGACAAAATAGCTTATTTTAGAACCATCAACGATGTCGGTAATTGGCTGTTTATTACCTCTATTTTTTTATTAGCTAGCAAATTTAGCAGAGGAGAAAAGTCTATTGGCTGGAAGGAAGCGGTGATTTTAGGTATCTTTCAAGGATTTGCCGTACTACCAGGTTTATCTAGAAGTGGCACAGTGATAGCTATGGCCTTGGTTATGAAAATAAAAAAAGAAGATGCTTTTGATTATGGTTTCATCGTGGCTATTCCGGCTATCATCGGCGCATTTTTGTTGACCGTCAAAGATTTTCATTTTGAATCAATTTATATTTTAGCTTTTATTGCCACTTTTATCATTAGCTATTTTTCTCTCAAACTTTTGAAATTGATTATGAAGCGCGATTATTTTTATTTATTTTTTATCTATACTCTGATTTTGTCATTAATTATCAAATTAAATTAAATGCTTTATCCAATTATATTATCAGGGGGCATCGGGACTAGATTGTGGCCAGTGTCTAGTCAGAAAAATCCCAAGCAGTTTCAGAAATTTTTTAATGATCAGACGTTATTACAAAATACCTATCGTCGTATTTTGAGTGGTTTTGATAAGAAAAATGTTTTTGTGGTTGGTAAGCTAGAAGCCAGAGATTATATAAAATCGCAAATTGACATTGCCAGTGGAAATATTATTACTGAACCGCAGACCAAGGGTACCGCCATGGCTATTGGTCTAGCAGCCCTCAAGATTTCCCAGTTAAGTCCACAAACCAATGTCGTGATTGTCAATAGCGATCATTTTATCAAAGACGAAAAGAAATATATAAAGTTATTGAAAGACTCGGAAAAAATACTGGACGAAAAATATCCTGATAAATTTATTTTAGCCGGTATTAAGCCGACTTATCCAGAGACAGGTTATGGCTATATCAAAGTAGGTAAAAAGTTGGGTAATGATTTATTTTTAGTTGATTCTTTTAAAGAAAAACCAGATTATTCTACTGCTGAGCAGTACATCAAAGAAGGCTTTTTGTGGAATCCAGCCATTTTTTTGTTTAAAGCTAAAAATTTATTGGCCTGGTATGACCAATATTTACCAGAGACTTTCCGGGCTCTCACCGCTATTTCTAAAGACTGGTCACCAGCCAATTTAACTAACCAGTATAGTAAAGTGGACAATATATCCATTGATTATGGACTGTTAGAAAAAATGTCTGATATGCTCCTGATAAAAACGGATATTGATTGGGCGGATATTGGCTCTTGGCGTAGCTTGCGGGATATTTTATCCGACAATAAAAAAACCAATATTTCCAATGTTAAAAACGTGACGATTGATAGCCATAATAATTTATTTTATGCATCTTCCGGCAAATTGATCGCCACTATTGGGGTAGAGGATATGGTGCTGGTAGAAACAGAAGATGTAATATTTTTGTGTCCGGCTGAGCGCGCTCAAGATGTCAAAAATTTATTGGTGGATATAAAAAAACAGAACTTAGATAAATATTTATGAAAAAATTTGTTATAAAACTAGTTTTATTTTTTGTAGTGGTGGTTGGTATTTGGTTTGTCCTATTAATTGTCAGCGGTAATGGCGCTACCAATAAAACTTTTGTTATTCGTGAAGGTCAGGGGGTTAATCAAATTAGTAGTGAGCTTTATGATGCCAATCTGATAAAAAGCAAATTTGCTTTTGAAACTTGGTTGTGGTTGAAAAAATCCGAAGACAACATTATTGCCGGAGTTTATCAGATTCCCAAAGATATTTCTATCAGGCACTTGGCCAATTTATTTATTTTAGGACCGGGCCAGTCCCAATACGCTATTACTATTTTAGAGGGTTGGACTAGAGATCTAGCCAAAGCTACCTTAACAGAAGCAGAGTTGGATGCGGAAAATTTTATGACTTTGAGTGCTCGAGCTAGTGATTGGCAGAGTAATTATGACTTCTTAGCTGATACTCCAGCCGGGGCTAGTCTAGAAGGCTACATCTTTCCTGATACTTATTTTGTTGATCAGTCTACCAGTGAGGAGGATTTTATCGCCAAGACTTTGAATAATTTTGACAGAAAATTGACTCAGGAAATTAGAGATGAAATTGACCGACAAGGTAAGACAATTTTTGAAGTGGTTACCTTGGCTTCTATAGTAGAAAGAGAAGTGCCAGGACTGACGGATAAAAAAATGATCGCTGATATATTTTTAAAGCGTTTGGACTCTGGTATTGGTTTGCAATCGGATGCCACAGTCAATTATGTGACTGGTAAAGGTTTGGCCCAACCCAGTTACGCTGATTTAGAAATTGATTCACCTTACAATACTTATAAATATCGTGGTTTGCCTCCCGGACCAATTTCTAATCCCGGTATCGATAGCATCTTAGCAGTAGTTTATCCAACAGCCAATGATTATTATTATTTTTTGACCACCAAAGATGGTGAGGTTATTTATAGTCGCACCTACGACGAGCATTTGGCCAACAAAGCTAAATATTTGGATTAAATTTAAATAAAAAGAATAAGCGGGTGCTGTGAAAGGCACCCGCTTTTTTGCGATCATTGGTGATCGCTTAGAGGGGGACTAGTCTACCAGTCCGCCGGCATTGTCCTGCTTATGAGCAGGGGTAGTGGGCGTGGTGGGTGGGCCAGCATTGATCAGCGAAAGGTTTTCCGCGTCAGTTCCTGCTTTGAGCGGATCTTTTTCGCAGACTTGTCCGATGACCTGCATCTTGTCGCCGACTTCGACGACTACTTGACCACCGATCAATGACAGTCGAGCCAGAGTTCCGAAATCAGAGACGTCGATTATTCTCGCCTGTCCGTCATCGTGAGGCAGGAGAACAAATCGATTCGGGGATGTTATACGAACTTCCCGGTACGGCTGAGCGTCAGCCGACATAGTCACTTTTTCCAGAGCATTTTTCACTGACTCTTCTTCTGTGACCACCGGCCACACCTGCTGGTTGACTTCAACCACTTTCATGTCCTGCCGTGGTCTGATCTGATCCTTAGAAAGAGGAGTCATACCATGGCCGCCGCGGACATCATTGCCACAGCGCATCAAAGAGAGATAGAAAGACCCGCCATCATCGAGGAAACACTGCCAGGCTGGTGTCCAATCTGGGATATTTTTTTCCACCGGATTATTGGATTCGCCGTAGCAGATTAGCATCGGGCCTTTGACATCGACGGCTACGATACGAGTAATATGAACCAGGGGCGGCATGAATCGTGTTTCCTGAACACTCATAGCGAGTCGCTCGTTTTCATACATATTCGTAAAGTAAGCCACAGCAGCTTCGACTGTTGGCAGTCCGCCTTCCACTCGATCGGGACCATAGTAGGGGTCCTCGACCTTGCGTCGGTTGTCATTGTCGCGTTTGGCTCTTTCTAAGCCAAATTTGTACATCACCCATGCAACGGCCACCAGCAATAGCCCGATGAGCCAGTCGGCCATTTTGTCTGCTGGCAGATCAGCATAAACAACCTTTGGCACACGAACCGTATCAGTTTTAGTGGTGGCCAGATTGTGGCCACCAATCATAAACCGAAACAGTCGGAGCATAGAGGGAGGGACGTTCAACCTGTCGCCAGGTCTGATTAAATCAGCATCATCAAGTTGAGGATTAAATCTAACCAGTTCCTGCCACAAGGTCGGATCGCTGAACGCTATTCCCCACTGACCGACTCGGTCGTCATTGTCCACGATGTAATCGTAGGACCCGTCAGCCTGCTCAATGAGCTGGCCTTTCGGAGTCTGGGCACCGCAGAGGCTGACCGTCGTGATCAGTAGTAACATAACGTACCAAATACGTAGCATTAGCTACCTCCATTAAATTAAACAGTTTCAACTACAGTTATCTGTAGCTGGGAGACAGGCGATTTTGTTGTTTTTCGCTTCTCCCCCAAATACCACCAAAATACTTAGGGGAAAAGCGAAAAGTAGACTACTTTTTAAGGAGCATTTAATATAGAATAGTGCCATATTTTATTATTTTTGTCAATGATTATAGGGTGGTTATAATTGACAAAATATTGATTTTATGATATAATAGAGTAATTGATTGAGAAATAGTAAATTATTGAAAATTTTAATAGATTGGAGCAAATCATGTTCTTTGGCAACAGAATTTTTGGCTGCTTGATTTTTATTGGCCTATTCATCATTCTGGTCACTGATCTTCAAGCCGGTGTCAGACATCGTGGTAACGTTTTCAATTGGGGTACTGATTGGCAGCCTCCACGGGCAGAAGCTCGACTCAATGTGGAAAATGATCTTTCCCCACTGCTTCATTCTCGTATTCAAGGGGTCTGCTATGACCTTTTGGAGGCAAAAGATAAACCTTTTTATCTTTATTGGGGCCTGGGTTTCCGGCGTGGAAATCTGATGCTGGAGCCAGCTATTGGTTGGTCCTTTAGAGATAAGGAGTTAGTCGGAGCCTTTCGGCTCTATCCCCAGTGGAAAGATTGGTTTGGATACTCCAATGTGGAGTATCAATTTGAGACTAGGTCTTTCTACTATCTAGCCCAACTGGGCAAGAAATTTAACCCATTCTTTGAAATGGGGATGGAAATAGAGGGTTGGGGAGATATCGACGACAATCTCCAAAGTAACGGTTTAGGCGTGAATTTTGCCTTCAATTTGCAGGGGCTAAAAAGATTTAAAGCCCAAGAATCAAAGTTGCGAGTAGAGGCAGCTATTCAGTACCGTGAGCTGGATAGCCAGTGGAAACCACAGGCTGTAGTAAGATTGATTCTGACCCCCAAGATAGATCAACACACCCCGTCTCATCGGAGGGACTAAAGTCAAAAGAGCCCGTTGGGCTACTGTCATAAACAGTAGTTTCGGCGGGCTTTTCTCTTGACAATATTATATTTTTCCTATATACTATTTTTAGAAATTAAATATAGATAGCCGTAGACAGTGGGTTTTGAGCTAGAATTAGCTCAAATTAAAGATCCTACCGAGGTGAAAAAGATAAATTTTTCAATGTCTGCGCTATTTACGCAGATTTTTTAATTAATAAAAATTATGCCAAAAAGTAAAATACAAAAACAAGAGGCCTTAAAATCTCTAGAGGAAAAGCTCAAAGACAGCAAGGCAGTAGTTTTTAGTTCTGATACTGGTTCCAATGTTAAGACCATTGAATCATTACGCAAAGAATTAAAAGCTAATAATGCCGAATATTTGGTAGTCAAGAAGACCCTGCTTAAAAAAGCTATCAAAGATATGGGTGAGACCGACCAATTGGATCAATTGGCTGGTTCTGTAGCTTTGACCTTGTCTTATCAAGACGAAGTCTCTGCTGCTAAAATTTTAAATAAGTATGCCAAGGACAGCGAAACTTTGAAGATGGCTGGCGGTATTTTAGAAAAAAGTTTTATTATGCCAGAAATGGTCAAACGTTTGGCCACTTTGCCTTCTCGAGAAGAGCTGTTGACCAAGTTGGTTGGCTCGCTAAATAGTTCCATTAGTGGTTTGGTCAGAGTTTTAGCTGGTACAACACGCAATTTTGTCGGAGTACTAAGGGCTATCAAAGATAGTAAGAATAATTAATCAATTTATATAATAATATTTAAGAAAGGATAAATAATATGTCAGAAGAAAAAAAGGACGTAAAAGTTCCCGCCAAATTCAAGAGTTTGGTAGAAGAAGTTGAAAAAATGTCTGTTTTAGATCTTTCCGAATTAGTGGCTATTTTGGAAGATAAGTTTGGTGTCAGTGCCGCTGCTCCAGTAGCAATGGCCATGGCTCCAGCCGCTGGTCAAGCCGCTGCTGAAGAGAAAACTTCTTTCAGTGTTGAGCTTACCGCCGCAGGTGATAACAAAATTGGTGTTATCAAAGCTATTCGCGAAATTACTCAACTTGGCTTAAAAGAAGCCAAAGACATGGCTGATGGTGCTCCAGTTAATATCAAAGAAGGAGTAGCCAAAGCCGAAGCCGAGGATATGAAGAAAAAGATGGAAGCCGCCGGTGCTAAAGTAACTTTGAAATAAATAAAAGTTAAATTTAAAAAATCCCCTTACTAAATCAGTGGGGGATTTTTTTATTCGTTGATAGCTAAGAGGTAGAGGTGTTGGTTGTTGAGAAGATAAATGGCTTTTTCTTCTGGGTCAACTGCCAAGTCTTTTAAGGCATCAAATTTTTGACTGGCATACTGATCTTTGATGTTGCCATCTTTGTCTAAGATAATCACTCGATAATTACCTGGATCAATGATGTATAGATAATTGGAGTCTCTAAAGGTTTTAATAATTGCTCCTGAGCCGATAATTGGCCGAGGAACATGATAATCAAAGGGCTCTAGCGATCCTTTTAGGAAATTTTGGATTTTGCCGTCATTGGCTATTAGATAAACACTGCCATCAATAGTAATACTGGAAGCTTGGGAAGTGTCTACTTCTTTTTTGAGCCAGGGTTGTCCGTTGGCAAAACCATTGCCACTTTCGGGGTATTTGAAGATCTGATTATTTTTGTCATCTAGGACATATAAGTTATTGCCATAAATGACCAAATCTTTAACCGAAGTATTACTGCTATTTTGTTTTAAATCACCGATAATTTGTTTTTTGTCTAAATCAAAAATAATATAGCTTATTTCATTGGTGGCGCTTAAAGTACTGACTACCACACGGTTTTTTTCCGGCCAATCAGTCATGGAATTGGCCACTTGTCCGCCGGCAAAGTTAAATATTTCTTCTAGTAGATCATCGGTTATTTTATAAAGTTTATTGTCGGCTAGTATATAAAATATACCTTCTTTTTGTACTATATCTTGAGAATTGGTGATGTTGGCGCTCATGTCAAATTTTTCCAAAGGAGAGGGGACCACATTGATGTGGCGGACATCATTTATCTTGTGGAAAAGTGTTTCAGATAATTTATCAATCTGGGTTTGTTGATCTGGTGAGCTGGGAACCATTTGGGCTATGAGTCCTTCAATTTCTAGCAAAATATTTTCAGCTGCTTGCTCATCATTGTAGATCAATTTAGCATCGACTTCTTGATATTTGGTTTCTATATCTACCAGTAGTTTATTGAAATTTTCATTTTTGGTATCATCAGCTTTTTCTTGGGTCAAAAATACCAAGCTTTGCAAAAATATCAGGATAACTACAAAGAGCATAATGATACCGATTTTCTTTTTGGTGCTTAAATTTTGAAACCAAAAATATTTTTGATTGGTGATTTCCTTGATATTATCAATAGTTTTTTCTTCTTTGTTTTTTCTAAATTTTGTAGAGAACACAAAGAGCCAAGCAAACTTTATTTTTTTGCCGATCAAGGAAAACATAGACCAGAGAGTCTTAAAATATAATGCGGTGAGAGAAAGTATAGAACTAGTTTTTTTGATTACGCCTACATTTTTAAGACCACCCAGATCTACTACGGTTTTGGTGCGGGGGAGACTACTATGGTAATTTTGATCGGGCAGTGGTTTGATAGTGTCTTTTATTTCCAAATCATCGCGGTCAATCGGTTTTTTGATTTCTCCGGGGGTCAGCTCCCTATCAGTAATGGCCGATTTTTTAATAATCAAGGAGTTGAAGGTTACAAAATCTGGCACAGTTTCCAAAAGCTCGTTGATTTTTATGGCAGCGGCTGATGGTGAATATTGGCCGGTCAGCTGTTTTATTTTTTCTTTGGAAATGTAGTCAAACAAAGATTCAGTCGAAACAATCAAAGCATCTCCGTCGTCTAGCTCGCCACTGATTATATCGGAAAATATTTTATGGGGATTGATATTGCTGTTTTTGGACATGATAGTAGTCAGTTGTTTACTATGTATCAAGAGTCCACGGATATTTCCAATACCGGCCATAAAGACATTGTTATTGTAGATAATGCCAACGCTTAAATCCAGAGTATTAATCCAATTGGGTATTTTGACCGCTGAGCTCATTTCCGGCAAAAGCTGGTTGATTTGCTGGAGTAGCTCTTCTAGTAGTGTTTCGGGGTTTTCCTGATGGCTAGTATCAAAATAAGTGGCCACTTCATTGATTAGTTGGTCGATATAGGGTTGTTGGTCTATTTTTTGTTTGGGTAATTCTAGGATAATAAATAAGCGACCATGATCAGAGGAGTCGCTGGTATATACTTCAGAAAGCTCCCGAGCGTTGATATGGTCGTGAGTAAAGATTTTGTGGTATTTTAAGCCCATTATTTTACTTTTATGGCAATTAATATTATACTATATTTGAGTATTTTAGTAAATAAATTCCGTTAGAAATACTATGCTTGAACAAATCCTTAGTTCAGTCGCTCGGACTAAGATACTAAAATTTTTTTGTGTGCATTCTAAGGAGAAATTTTTTGTCAGAGAGCTGGCTAGGCGTCTTAATGTCCAATTAAATTCTATTCGCCGTGAATTGGCCAATTTGGAAAAATTTGGTTTTCTCAAATCAGAAGAACAAACTTCTAAAAAATATTATTATGCCAACCTGGGGTTTTCTTTATTTCCGGAAATAAAGAATTTAGTTTTTAAATCTTTGGCTCTGGAAGAAATGGATACAGCTGGTCGCATGTCCAAGGTAGACGGTTTAAAACTTTTGGTCTTTACCGGAGTTTTGGCTGAATCACCAGCTTCGACAGATGTTTTGATTGTCGGTAAAGTAGATAAAACTAAATTTGATAAGTATCTAAGAAAAATTGCCGAGGGTTTACCGGAGGACTTGCGCTATACTTTTTTGCCTTTACAAGAGTATTTGTACCGCACCGAAATTACTGACAAGTTTATCTACGACATTTGGGCCAATAAGCATGTGGTGGTAGTGGACAAAATATCCAAAGGCATAGAACTAAAACGCTTGGAAGATTATCAATTTAAGCATTTTAAAGAATAATATGAGTAAAAGCAAATTGGGTATTTTATTAATGGTGATTGGAGCATTGTTTACTATTTTTTCATTAACATTACGTTTAGCAAAATTTGGATGTTGTACGTCATTTTCTGGTGTAAAATTTGGTAGTGCCATTAATGTTTGGGTAAGTAATAGTCAGTATAATGATAGCGCATGTATTTGTAATCCATTGGCTTTAGTAGAACCAAATCATTATTATATTCCAGTAGAATTTATAATAGTAGGATTGATAATATTCTTTATCGGTTTTAGGGTTTACTTGAAAGAAAAAAGAGTAAATAATGATTAATAATTATTTATGTGGGAACACTTAAATAAAAAAGAACAGCTTCATTTTCTTAGACTTTGGATCAAAAAGATAACCAAAAAGCATACAGATTTTTCTATTAAAAGACATATTGTCAAACATGCTAAAGAAATTTATCAAAAAGATCCGAGAAAGTGGTCAGCCAGTATGAGGAATCTTTTAGAAATTTTTGAAGGTATACACAATATCAAACCACATCCAGCCGAACAATTAGAGAGATTGAATAATAAATATCAAAAAGATAAACATCGATATACTGCTCCGCCCAAGAATTAAATAATTATTATAAATGATTTTAGTTTTAAATGTATTAAATGATACAAGAGGAGCTTGGCTGATAGTCAGAGATAGCCAAGTTATTTTGTCTCATAATTTTGCAATAGTCAGGGGAGAGGATCAGAGCTTGAGGCATTTGCAAAAGTTTTTAAGAGATAATAAATTATCGCTTAAAGATTTAAAAGGTTTGATATTTTTGATAAAGGAAGCGAGCTTAACGCAGATAAAAGTACTGACCACTATGGTCAATACTTTAGCTTGGCAATGTGCTTGGCCCATTGTGGCTGATTATTATTTTAAAGAAGACAATGATCAAGCTTTAGCTAAAGCTTTAAAAAAAATCGCCAAGATAAAAAAATTTAAAGCGATTAGCCCTGAGTATCAGCGTCAGGCGGAGATTACTATTTCTCAAAAAAAATTTAAGTATACTATTAACAACTAATTAAATATTTTTATCTTCGAAACACTACTTGGGAGCAGGTAGTGTTTTGTGTTGTATTTATGCACAGCTATGTGGATAAGTAGAGCTGGTATTTATATTGACTCTTTGGCTAATGGTGGGGTATAATGTATTTAACTCCCACGGAAGTGGAAAAAAGTGGGGAATTTATAAAAATAACTGTGGATAAGTATTCTCGCTATGTTTATTGGTGAATATAAGTATAATCTGGATGATAAAAATCGTTTAGCCTTACCTAGCAAGTTTAGGAATCTTTTTACATCGGGGGCAGTTATTACCAAAGGATTGGATAATTGTTTATTTATCTATACTGATAAAGAATGGAAAAAGTTGGCTGATAAGTTGGCCAATTTACCTTTTTCTCAAGCCAAATCTAGAGCTTTCTCCCGTATGATGCTAGCCGGAGCGATGGATGCTACTTTGGATAAACAGGGACGAATTATCCTACCTGATTACTTGAAAGATTTTGCCGGACTAAGTAAGAAAGTGGTAGTAGCCGGTTTGTATAATCGTTTAGAAGTTTGGGATGAAAAAGTCTGGTCTAAATATCAGCGCACTTCTGAGAAAGATTCCAACGAGATTGCCGAAGGCCTGGTCGATTTAGGAATTTAATCATGACAGAGTATCAGCATACCAGTGTACTTGTGGAGGAGCTGATAGATTTACTGGCGCCCCAGAGCAACGGTAATTATATTGATCTTACTTTGGGCGGTGGTGGGCACAGTCAGGCTATTTTAGAAAAAACTGGACCCGATGGAAAAGTATTGGCCTTTGAGTTAGATGGTCGGGCCATTTCTGCCAGTCAGGATAAATTAAAAAAATATCAGAATCGATTGATCATTATAAATAGCAGTTACGTAAATTTACAAGCAGAATTTAACAGACAAAAAATCAACATTTCAGGGATAGTCGCAGATTTAGGTTTGTCGTCTGACCAATTGGATAAAGCGGAAAGAGGCTTTTCTTTTAAGGATCATGGCTCACTGGACATGAGGTTTGATCCAAATGGTCAGACACTTACCGCCTCAGATATTGTTACAGATTACACTGAGGAGCAAATTTTAAAAATATTTCAGGAGTATGGTGAAGTAAAACAGGCTAAACGCCTGGCCAGGGGTCTTGTATCTTGGCGAAAAAACTTGGACAAACAAAAACAAAAACCCATAAAAACTTCCATGCTTGTCGGCGCCATACTCCAAATATTGAATATCAAAGAGGACAATTTAAAAAGATTTCGTATCCATCCGGCTACGCAGGTATTTCAAGCTCTGCGCATTGCCGTAAACGATGAATTAAATAATTTAAAAAAAGTTTTGCCGCAAGCCTATCAAACACTGCCTTCTGGTGGGCGTCTGGCAGTGATCAGTTTTCATTCTCTTGAAGATCGCATTGTCAAGCAATATTTCAAGAAAATGACACAAGGATGCATCTGCCCGCCAGAAACTCCGGTTTGTCGGTGTAATAATCAACCCAAAATCAGATTAGTCAATAAAAAGGCTATCAGGCCTAGTGCAGTGGAGATTAGTAAAAATCCTCGTAGCCGTAGTGCGATCCTGAGAGTAATAGAAAAAATATAAAGTATATATTATGTTGAAAACAAAAACAAAAATAATGAATATTTGGCAATTTGCCAAAAGGGGCAATACTTTCATGGTGGTTGGTTTGGTTTTATTACTGATGACCATGCTAGTTTCTACCAATTATGCCAACAGTCAATCTCTTGAGAGAAATGAGCTCAGCAAAAATGTGCAAATAGCTGAAGATGACTTGAGGTTATTTAATGCCGAAGTCAGTCGCTTACAGGCTACCGAAAGGCTAGAGCAGGAAAGCCAGAGATTGAATTTGGTAAAGATCCAGACCAATGACATCTACTATTTATCTGGTGATGATGATTTGGTGGCTTTGAAATAAAAATTAATTACTTATGAATTTTTTTAGATCTCAGAATTTTAAGATATCTGTTTTTAGAATAAATGCCCTAGCTTGGGGTATTTTTTTCTTGATGCTACTTATTATTGGGCGCCTTTTTTATGTCCAAATTTTGGGCAATGAATATTATTTTAATCTGGGATTAGATCAAAGATCAATAGTCAAAGATATCAAGCCAGAAAGAGGGCGGATCTATGCCATAGTCAATGATGAAAGCAGTGAGCTCTATCCTTTAGCTGTTAATCAAGTTTATTATGAAATCAGTGTTGACCCCTCCAAGATTACCAGACCGCAAAATGTGGCTGATATTTTTAGCCAGGCCCTAGAGATTAGTGATCCGGTTGAGCAGTCAAAAATTTTGGACAAGCTGAAAAAAGAGAATAGATTTTATGAGCTTATCGCCAAAGATGTGCCACTGGAAAAAGTCGAGCCGATTAAAGCTAGTTTGGAGCAGTTGCGCTTTGATATTAATAAAGAAAAATCGGAAAAGGAGCAAATAAAGGATTTGAGTGGTTTGGGAGTCAATTTTGTAAAAAATGTTTTGCGCTATTATCCAGATAAAGAAATTGGAGCACATATTTTGGGATTTTTGGGCTACGATGAGCAGGGTCTTGATCGAGTGGGCAAATATGGTCTAGAGGGGTATTTTGAAAATATTTTGTCTGGATCGGAAGGACAAGTGAAAGGTGAAGCAGATGTAGCTGGTCGGCTTTTGAGTGGCGATGATGGCCAGGCGGCTGAAAACGGAGCGGATATAATATTGACCATTGATCGCACAGTCCAATACGCTGCTTGTCGGGCTCTAGAGAAATCTGTAGCACAGCATGAAGCCAAGTCTGGTACAGTGATTATTATGGAAACAGCCACTGGTGCAATTTTGGCTATGTGTAATTATCCCAGTTTTGATCCCAATAATTATAGCCAAGTAGATAGCGCTGATGTTTATAACAACTGGGCCGTTTATCACAATTATGAGCCGGGTTCAGTCATGAAAGCGATTTCTATGGCCATTGCTATTGATCAGGGGAAAGTCACACCCAATACTTTATATAATGATGAAGGCGAGGTAAAATTTGCTGGTGGCTATGTAGTAAAAAATTCTGATCTCAAAGCCCATGGTATGGTGGATATGAAAGAAGTCTTGGCGTCCTCTTTAAATACTGGTATTATTTTTGCCACCTCCGAAGTAAATAATAAAATTTTTGAAGACTATATAAAAAAGTTTGGTTTTGGTGAAAGTATGGGGCTTGATATTAGCCAAGATAGCAGGGGGGATATTTCTTCTTTAGCTAAAAGTGGTGATATTTTTAGAGCAACTGCTTCTTATGGGCAGGGTATTACTGTTACTCCTTTACAGATGGTTTCAGCTTTTAATACTATTGCCAATCGTGGTGAAATGATGAAGCCTTATATTGTCAGTCAGGTCAATTATCCTGATGGTCATCAGGAAGTTTATCAGCCAGAAAAGATTCGGCGGGTCATAGAAGCTAGTACCGCCTCTCAATTATCAGCTATGTTGGTGCATGTGGTAGACACTGGGCACTCTAAAAGAGCGGGAGTAGAGGGGTATTATGTAGCCGGAAAAACTGGTACAGCTCAGGTAGCTGATACAGCCACCGGTCAGTATCATGTCAACAAAACTATTCACAATTTTGTTGGTTTTGCTCCCAATGAAAACCCCAAATTTACTATGCTAACCAAATTGGATTATCCTACTTCGGCTGCTTTTGCCGAAAGTACAGTCGCTCCTTTATTTGGTGAAATTGCCAAATTTTTGTTAGAATACTATCAAGTAGCCCCCAATAGGTAAAATATGCGTAAAATACTGCATTTCATTTTAAAAATATTAGCTCGGGCCGTAATTTCCAAATATCAGCCGAGAGTTATTGGTATTACTGGTTCAGTAGGGAAGACTTCAGCCAAAGAGGCAGTTTTTACTGTTTTAAAAGAAAAATTTACTGTCCGGGCTTCCAGTAAAAATTTTAACAATGAAGTCGGCACGCCACTGACTATCTTGGGTCAGGAAAAATCTCCGGGAAAAAATATTGGCGCCTGGTTGTGGGTGTTCACGGTGTCTGTAAAGCTTCTACTCATTACAGATAAAAAATATCCGCAAGTTTTGGTTTTGGAAATGGGAGCCGATAAGCCGGGGGATATAAAATATTTAACCAGTATTGTCCAGCCGCATATCGCGGTCATTACGGCTATTGGATATAGCCATTTGGAGTTTTTTCACTCTCTGAAGAATATTATTAGAGAAAAATCTTCTATTCTAGCTGATTTGGATAAAAATGATTTGGCCGTTTTAAACAATGATGATAAAAATTTGGAAAAGATTATCGCCAATTGTCAAAGCAAGGTTTATACTTTTGGTAAAAAGGAAAATTCCAATATCAGAATGAGTGAGGTAAATATTACCCAGAGAAACAATATTTATGGTACTAGTTTTAAGTTGAGCTATGCTGGAGCAGAGGTACCGATGTTTTTACCTTATGTTTTAGGCGGACAGCATGCTCAAGCCGCTGCCACAGCCACAACCATTGCTTTGTTTATGGGGATGAATTTGGTAGAAATCGGCCAAAGACTTTTGGATTATCAACCAGCTAGAGGTCGCACCAATTTGATTCGTGGTATTAAAGAAAGCTGGATTATTGATGACACTTACAATGCTTCACCTCAATCAGCTAAGGTCGCTTTGGATATTTTATCTGCTTTGCCAGCCACTGGACGGAAAATTGCTGTTTTGGGTGATATGCTAGAGCTGGGGTCTTTGAGCGAAGAGGGACATCAAGAAGTGGGTCGTGAGTTGGTGCGTTTGGGCATTGATTATTTGTATGTGGTTGGAGAAAGATCTAGGGATATTGCCAGAGGTGCTAGAGAGGCTGGCATGGACAATGACTGCATTTATCACTTTGCTTTTACCAAAGAGGTTGGAATATTTTTGCAGGAAAGAATAGAAAAACATGACATTATCTTAATCAAAGGATCCCGTGGTGCCAAAATGGAACAGGTCGTCTATGAGCTTATGGACAAGCCGTGGCTAGCCAAAGATTTGTTGGTTGGGGAAGTAGTCAAATGACTTGACTAGTAGCCAAATATTTGTTAGAAATAGATTTGTTTTTGGCCCCATCGTCTAACGGTTAGGACGCCAGGTTCTCATCCTGGCAATCGGAGTTCGATTCTCCGTGGGGTCACCATCCAATCCTTTCCTGCCTACCGCAGGTAGACGCGAAAGGCTAGAACCAGTGTAGATTCAAGCTATAATCGGCTTGTTTTTTAAATATAAAAGGACTATCCAACAAATTATGGCTTGACGGATAATCCTTTTAAAGACCAAAATGATTGGCTGGTCTTTAGTGGTTGATAGCCATATTACTGATGCGTTGTTCCACTTTCGACGGGACAGACAAAGTAATCGCGGCTTCGCCGAGACGACGTTCTATAAACGTTGAGTTGTCATATGTGACGAAGGTGACATGTCCTCTAGCCACGTCTTCCGGTCGAATAAAGGTTCTGGCTGTGCCAGCGTTGTGATCAATCAGACAGAGATTATCAGTAAAAGATATTCTGTCGATTGGATATGATGCTTGATAGGGCATATGAGCCTCCTTTGAAGGTGATGGGTTTATAGAAATTAATGAACTTATTTACATCAACAAAATACTGACCAGTCGATGGTCAGTATTGTAAATTTTAAAAAAAATTTAGACCATCAACAGATCAATGAAAACATAACCTTCTTTTCCTTGGAAACAAAAGTTAACTGCTTGGCAGAAGGTTTTTTCAAAATCATTTTTGATGGTTGTCTGTCTAACATATAATTATTATAGCAACAGCAAAAAAATTGTCAAAGATTTTTGGTATTTGAAAGAGGCTCAATGTTTGATCGAGCCTCTCAGATGAGGAGAAAGTGGTAGTAATATAGTGGTCATGATAATCGGCCGGTGGGATGGAAGAGGTAGGATGGACGATTGAGTAAAATACCCAACCGACGCAGAAAATTACCGCCAGAATGATACAAACAATCAGTCCAACGCGGCCTAGGTTTTTGTTGCTAATCACAGCAATCTCCTTGGTTGATTATTTTAGAACAGTTTATATTTATAGTACATACTATTTACTATTTTTTGTCAATCAAGCTTCCCCTGCCTACCGCAGGCAGGCGCGATGGGGGGTAATTTGTATAAAAGGAAAAACGGAGGCCATTACTGGTCGCCGTTTTTAGGAAGGGGGAGTTAGGGGTATATTAGCTATCGATTGATAGTCAGATTGTGTTCAGATAGCACGGAACTATCAGATAGTAGTAGCCTCTTGATGTGATAGCGGCTACCAGATAATATTATCCGATGGCGGACAGTGTAGACTTTTTTAGTCTCAAGATTTGTTACTTCTAGCTGACAGCTTTGTGGTGAGGGATTGATGATATAAGGATCTCGGATTTCGAAATCCCATTGGCATTCCGGTCCGCTATAGGGGATGTCGTAGGAGTAGTTATCTTGAATAATAAAGGCGATACTGTCATCGCCAATCCCAGGAATATCCTGAGGTTGAGGCGAGTAAGCGGCTACCAGAGCAATCAGAACAATCATCAAAATTGAGGCGAAAATCCATTTCCGCATAATATAACTCCTTGTTTTTTGGATTGAACGAATATTTTTAAAGTATAACATATTTTAGCATTTTTGTCAATATTAATATGATAGATGCCATAAGTTGACATATTATGATATTTTTGTTAATATTTACCTCGTTAAATAATGACAAGATTATGAAAGCAGTTATTAGAACAGGCGGGAAACAATATCAAGTAGCCAAAGGCGATACTATTAAAATTGAAAAATTGGCCGACCTAAAAGATGGTCAAAAAGTAGTTTTTAATGAAGTTTTGCTTTTGATTGATAGGGATAAGGTTACTGTTGGCGCTCCGCTAGTAGCCAAAGCCAAAGTAGAAGGCACTTTTGTGCGGACTTTTAAGGATAAAAAAGTTGATGTTTTTAAGTATAAAAACAAAATTCGCTACCGCAGAAATTACGGACACCGTCAGCAATTTACTGAAGTAAAGATTGATAGTGTTACTGCTTAAAATTATTTCAATATAAAAACCCCTTCCGAAGTTTTATAGTAGGAGGGGATTTTTTTAATTAAACTTTTTTTCTATTTTTTAGAGCCGAGCCCAGGGTAATCTCATCGGTATATTCTATATTGGCTCCCATCGGGATACCTCTGGCCAGCTGAGTGACAGTGACTGGATAATCTTGCAAAAATTTAGAAAGATAAATAGCCGTAGCTTCACCTTCCAGGCTTTGATCTAGTGCTAAGATGATTTCTTTTACTCCGTTATTTTTTATTCTTTCAGCCAGCTCGTGTATTTTCAATTTATCGGGCGTAATTCCTTCTAAGGGACTCAAGAGGCCGTTGAGTAAATGATAGACTCCGTGAAACTCAGAAGTTTTTTCTATAGCTTCGACATCCTGGTTATTGGCTACTACGCAAATAATATTTTTGTCTCTTTGGGGATTGGCACAAATACTACAGAGTTCGTTTTCTGCCAGATTGTAGCAGAGGGGACATAGATGAATATTTTTGTAGGCATCCGATAAGGCCATAGATAGTTCTTTGATATCTTCTTTTCGGTGCATCAAATTAAAAACCAACCTGGCGGAAGTTTTTGGTCCAATGCCAGGTAGTTTATCAAACTCGTTGATTAGTCTTTGTATGAAATCCGGTAAATGCTTCATGCTATTTCAATAGATTGTCTAGGCCACCCATTTCTTGCATTTTCATAGCCATCTTGCGTTGCACTTTTTTGATAGCTTCGGCCACAGCGCTTTGAATTTCTTTTTCCAGGTCGTTTTTTTTATCCTTACTTAAAAAATCTTCGCTGATACTGATAGTCTTGATTTCTTGATTACCATCCATCACTATTTTGACAGCGCGGTTACTGACCTCAATGGTTTCAGAAGCCATGGCATTTTTGATGACGTTGGCTTGTTTTCTAAGATCGTTGTATTGTTTTAATTTGTTGAACATATTTTGTTTTGTTTAATTATTTTAAGGTATGTTTTGCCAGCCGATTTGAGCATGTGTTTTGCGACCAGGAATAGGAATATCATCGGTATTTTCTTCTAGCGGAGGAGTCATATGTTGATATTCTTTATCCAAATTTTTGAAAGATACTTTGTTTTCATCAAAGAATAATCGACATAAGCCAGTTGGTCCGTTTCTATGTTTGTCGATATGGATTTCGGCAATATTTTTTTCCTCTTCTGGACAATCACCGCGTGACTTGTCTTTGATGCGGCGATAGATAAACATGACGATATCGGCATCTTGCTCGATAGAGCCTGATTCTCTGAGGTCGGCTAGTTTGGGGATAGCTGGGGAGCGTGATTCAACAGCTCGAGATAATTGAGATAGTGCTAGAACTGGTATATCTAACTCACGGGCGATTTGTTTAAGAGACCTAGATATTTTGGATATTTCCTGGACGCGGTTTTCAGAGTTGGCGTCTCCTTCCATCAATTGCAAGTAATCTACCACTAAAAAGCCCAGGTTGTGTTCCATCTTCAGACGGCGAGCTTTGGTACGGATTTCCATGACATTGGAATTGGCACTATCGTCGATAAATATCGGAGCTTCAGACAAGACTCCCATAGCCCGACCAATTCGAGGGAAATCGTCATCTTCTTCTTTATCGGATAAGCGACCAGTCCTCATTTTCCAAAGATCTACTTCAGCTTCGGCCGATAGGAGTCTATCAACTAGTTGTTCTTTACTCATTTCCAAAGAAAATATGCCGACCGGGACCCGAGCTTTCACAGCAACATTTCTAGCAATATCTAAAGCCAGAGTCGTTTTACCTAAAGATGGGCGAGCGGCCAAAATAATCAAATCGGAATTTTGAAAACCAGACAGCTTGTTGTCTAGATCACTAAAGCCACTAGGAATTCCTCTGGTGCCTTTGCCACCAGATTTGTGTAGTTCATCTATACGGTTAAAAGCTTCGGTCAAAACACTTTTGATGGGTATGAAATTTTTTTTGAGAGATTCTTGAGAAATAGAGAAAAGTTTTTGTTCAGCTCGGTCCAAAAGACTACTGACATCCTGATCTTCGGAAAAGCTAAACTCTGATATTTCGCTGGCGGCTCTTTCTAGTTTGCGCAGAGTGGATTTTTTGCGAATAATCTCCGAATAAGTGACGACATGGGAAGAGTTTGGTACGCCGGCTGTTAGTTCGGCCAAATAGGCCTTACCACCTACACCATCTAGTTGTTTTTTCTCAGCCAATCTATTACCAACGGACAAAATATCAGCTGGTTCATGCTTTTCAAACAAATCTAAAATAGCTTGATAGATCAAGCCATGAGATTCTTTGTAGAAATCTGCTGGACGCAAAGCATCACCGACTTTGATAATCGCTTCTTTATCAATCAGTAAAGCTCCTAAAAGCGAACTTTCAGCTTCTAAATTTTGCGGAGGGATTTTACTCATTTTATCTATATATTTCTAATTTTATCTATCAATGTCTGGACTCTTATGCTAGTTTCTTTATAAGACATTACTTGTTCTTCTGTTTCTTCATTTCTATGTTTTATGGTTTCAAACATTTCATCATAAGATTGTTCTATTAAATCTATTTCATGTATGGGTATTATTGTAGAGTATAGTGAATCAAGATCTGTCTGAATACTTTCTTCAGCAGTAATAAACATTGATTGCATTTGTATAGTATTTGTGTGAAATTTTTTTCTTAGTTGTTTAGTACCATCTACTGATAATTTTATTTGGTTAGTAGGAGATAATCTATAAAGTTCAGAAAATTTTGATTCTAGTTCATCAATTGTCATATCAAATAGAAATTCTATCCTCATCAGTTCTCCCTTAGTTAATTCAAAGAATTTTTTTACTCTTTCTTTCATTTGAGCAATTTTTTCTTTTTTTTCTCTAGCTTCTGTTGATAATTCCATTTCAAATTTATTTTCCGGAGGGATAATTGATTCGTCGGGAGTTTTTAGACGGTCATCAATATTATCAGTTATTTCTCCGTGTTCTTCGGAACCACCTTCATTTTTATCATGCTTTGATTGAGTATAGTTTTCATTTTTTTCTAAACTACAATCAGGGCCGTGATTTGGGAGCTCACGGTAACATTCTTGACAAATATTTTCAGGTATTAATTTACTTTCGTTAATCATTTCATTTCTTTTATTTCTTTTCTAATTTTTTCTAATTTTTTTTCATCAAATTCAATAGAAATCTTATTTAATGTATCTCCTTGCTGGGCAGTGTTGTTTTTAATGAATTTTATTAGATTATCAAAAGTTTTTATTATATTTTTTATTTCTTTTTTAGATGAATTTTCCATATAAATTTCATATTTTATAAAATTAGCTTAACCTATTTTACCTTATTTTTCAAGTTTTGTTATAGACAGTTTATACCCATACTTTGGCCAACTCAGTATAGTAAATAAAAAACAGCCAAAGTGGCTGATATTTAACTGGTCTGTGCCATCCGAAACTATATAATAAGGATGGTGCGCCCAGTAGGATTCGAACCTACGACCGTTTGCTTAAAAGGCAACTGCTCTGCCAGGCTGAGCTATAGGCGCTTAAGTATAAAATAATATAAAATACGGAGCTTAGTATATATAATTTTGCCTTTATTGTCAATATTTACATTATCTCCGGCGCCTCAATACCTAGTAGTTTCAAGCCTTCTTTTAAGGTTTTTTTGGTTATTTGAGAAATTTGTAAGCGACTTTGCTTTGTTTTTTCGTCTGGAGCATTTAAAACCTTATGTTTTTGGTAGAAATTGTTGTATATTTTGGCCAATTCAAATAAATATTGGGTGATCAAAGAAGGATTATAAGTAATGGCGGCTTTTTGGACGGTTTCTGTAAAACTCAAGATAGAGCGGATTAATTTTTTTTCTTCATCATTAAAACTAACTTCTTTTAATTCGCTGAGGTTATTTAGCTTAGTGTTTTTTTTGAGCATATTGAAAATACGGGCATGCGTATATTGGATAAAGGTGCCGGTATAACCATCAAAGGAAATTGACTCTTCTGGTTTAAAGATTATATTTTTTTGCGGGTTGGTGGAGAGCATAAAGAATTTTAAAGCACCGAGGCCAACAATAGTGGCAATATTGGCTTTTTGTTCGTCAGAGCTGTCTATTTTTTTCTCAGCTTTGTTCATAACTGCTTGGGCTTGTCTTATCATAGTAGCTATCAGCTCATCGGCATCGGCGGTTTTGCCTTCACGGGATTTTATTTTACCGCCGGGTAAAGAGACCATGCCGTAGGATAGATGATGTAAATTTTTGGCCCATTTAAAACCAAGTTTGGCCAAAGTCAAAAATAGCACTTTAAAATGATATTCTTGTTCATTGGCTACCACATAGATGGCCTGATCAAACTTGAATTTTTTGTATCTTTTCTCGGCTGTGCCTAAGTCTTGAGTGATATAGACAGAGGTGCCGTCAGAGCGCAATATTATTTTCTGATCCAAACCATCGGCGGTCAGATCTATCCAGACTGAGCCGTCAGCTTTTTTAAAGAAAACTTTTTTCTTGAGGCCTTGGTCTACTAGATTTTTACCCAAAAGATAAGTGTCACTTTCAAAATCTAAGTGATCAAATTCTATACCTAGGGCTTTGTAGGTTTCATCATAACCGGCATAGACCCAGTCATTCATGGTTTTCCAAATATGGCAGACTTCGGGGTCGTCATTTTCCCAATCTTGAAGCATGGTGTGAGCTTTTTTCATCCACTTAGAATTAGCCAAAAATTCTTCGGCTACTTTTTTCCGACTCAGATTGTCTAATTTGTCCAAGCTGATCTTTTTTTCAGCCAGATATTTTTGTTCTTCTTCTTTGAGTAATTGGCCAAATTTTACATAATATTTTCCGACCAGATGGTCACCCTTTACGCCGGAGGATTTGGGTGTTTCACCATTGCCAAATTCCTGCCAGGCCAGCATGCTTTTGACTATATGAATGCCACGGTCATTGATAATATTGACAGCCGTAGTTTTGTAGCCAGCAGCTTTATAGATATTGACCAGTGCTTGGCCAATACAATTGTTTCGGACATGACCGACATGCTGAGGCTTGTTGGTGTTTGGTCCAGAAAATTCTATTAAGATTTTTTTATTTTGGCCGTAATTACTATGACCGATATTTTTATTTTTGCCTATTTGAATAATAGATTCTCTGATAAAATCATCGCTTATAAAAAGATTAAGGTAGGGTCCAATGTTTTTGACACTTTTTATAAGCGGTCCGGCTTGATACGCAGTAGCTAGTTCTTTGGCGAGCTCTATGGGATTTTTGCTGAGTTTTTTGGCCAAGTTAAAGCAGGAAAAAGCATAATCTCCCAGTTCATCTTGAGGGGGGCAGTCCAAATCAAAATCTTCTATTGTTTGCTGATAGATGGCTTGGATATTTGTTTTGATATCCTGCTTAATTTTATCTATTATGTCCATGGACTTAATTTTACCTCAAATACCATAAAATTCAAGCTTAGGTCTTTGTCTTTTTTGTGTTATAATATATTTGTATGATAAAAAAAGAAATCGCTTGGCATAATCTAAGCTTGGCCAAAGTTTTCAAGGCGGTTAGCTCTTCAGCCGACGGCATTAATACGGAGGAGTCTCATAAAAGAAGAGGCAAGTGGGGATTAAATATATTGGCCCAGGAGGCCAAGTTTTCTTTACTACGTATATTTTTTTCTCAGTTTAAGAGCGCTTTGGTTTATGTATTGATTATTGCCAGTTTGATTTCTTTATTTTTTCGTGAATTTGTTGATGCTTATGTAATTATGTCCGCAGTCTTACTCAATGTGGTGGTGGGTTTTATTCAAGAATTTAAAGCCAACAAATCTTTAGAAAAATTAAGTAAGATAGTCAGAAAAGAAGTTTTAGTTTTTCGCGATAGTAGTGAACAAAAAATAGAATCCAAGTATCTAGTGCCGGGCGATGTGATTTTGCTAGAAGCGGGCAATCGGGTGCCAGCTGACGCCCGACTTTTTGAGGTTAATGATTTTGAAGTTAATGAAGCGACTTTAACTGGCGAATCCTGGCCAGTTAAAAAAGATTTAGCCGAGTTAGAAGTTGGCACAATTTTGGCGGAAAGAAAGAATATGGTGTTTATGGGTACTTTGGTGGTGGAAGGACGAGCTAAGGCTGCCATAGTGGATACAGGCATCAATACGCAGATGGGCAAAATTACGGTCATGCTCAAAGAAACCAAAGAAGAAAAAACACCACTGCAGAAAAGACTGGATGATTTTGCCAAAGATATAACCAAACTGGTAGTACTCGTGGCTTTATTTTTGTTTGCTTTTGGAATTTTTAAAGGGCATTATTGGGTAGAGATGTTTACTTTGTCGGTAGCGGTGGCAGTTTCTGCTATTCCCGAAGGACTAGTCATTGGTATGACTATGATTTTAACGGTTGGTATGCAAAGGATACTTAAACACAATGGTTTGGTCAGGCGTTTGGTGTCAGCTGAAACATTGGGATCAACCACAGTGATTTGTACTGATAAGACCGGAACTTTGACCGAAGGGGAGATGCGCGTAACCAACTTGGTAACGGCCCAACTACAAATTGATTTGGTTGGTGAGTCTTTGCGTACTATAGACAATGACGAGTTAGATATGATGTTTAAGATAGCTTTCTTTTGTAATGACGCTATAGTGCAAAATCCAGAGAGTATCAATGAAGATTGGGTAGTGTTGGGATCGCCGACAGAAAAAGCTTTGATGATTTTTGGTGGTGCTGGTTTTAATTTGCGCGACAACATCAAAAAAATTGAGCGCCTGGAAGAAATTCCTTTTGATCATCGGAGAAAGTTTATGATCACTAGGCATCATTACAGTAGCCAAGAGGATATTATTTTTATCAAAGGAGCGCCGGAAAAAGTTTTGACTTGTTCTACTCATTTTCAAAATAATCAAAAAGTTAGCGCTATGAGCAAAGAGCGCTTGGTCTATTTTGATAAGCAGTGGCAGGAATTAAGCAAACAGGGTTTGAGAGTATTGGCTGGGGGCTATAAATTGGTACCAAAAGATTTTCATAGATTTAATGATTGTAAAGACCGACCGCAGGAATTCATTTTTGTGGGCATTTGGGGTTTATCTGATCCTTTGCGTTTGGAAACCAAAGATACTTTGGTGCAGACTCATCAGGCCGGTATTAATACAGTGATTATTACTGGTGATAATAAATTTACGGCTCAAAAAATTGCTAGAGATCTCGGTCTGGCTTTTAAAGATGAAGCGGTAATTTCTGGTGATGAGCTTTTGCAAATGACTGACGATGAATTAAGTAAGCGAGTCAAAGATATTAAGGTCTATGCCCGGGTCAGTCCGTCGGATAAATTACGCATTATCAGGGCTTGGCAAAAAAGAGGAGAGGTGGTTTCTATGACTGGTGATGGAGTAAATGATGCGCCAGCTCTTAAGGCCGCTGATATCGGGGTAGCAGTTTCTAGCGGTTCCGACGTAGCCAAAGAAACCGCTGATTTGGTGCTTTTGGACAACAATTTCAGCACTATTGTTATGGCCATAAAACAAGGACGCGTTATTTTTGCTAATTTGCGCAAGTTAATTTTGTATTTATTGTCTGATAGTTTTGCTGAAATTATTATTTTGGTCGGTAGCTTGCTGTTGCAGATCCCCTTACCGCTTTTAACCGCTCAGATTTTGTGGATCAATTTGATAGCTGACGGTTTTCCAGCTTTGGCTTTGACCATGGAGCCGGAAGATGATAATATCATGAATCAAAAACCACGGCGCATTAAAAATTTATTAGATTTCCAAGATCGTTTTATGATCGGCATTATCAGTTTAACAGCTGCCTTGGGTAGTCTGTGGTTGTTTTGGCATTTTTATAGCCAAACGGATAATGAAGATTTAGCTAGGACCGTGGCCTTTACTTCTTTGGCTTTGATTACTTTGTTCTATGTTTTTAGCATTAAAAATTTGGATTATAGTTTATTTAAGCAAAATCCTTTTAAGAATAAATATTTAAATGTCGCTGTAGTCTTGGGGCTAATCATGCAACTGGTCGCAGTTTATGTGCCATTTTTTAGTCAGTTTATGCGGACAGTACCGCTTACTTGGCCAGAGTGGAAAATGATTTTAATAGTCATTTTTGCGGTGATAGTATTAATTGAAATTATCAAAGCTATATTTATATATTATAGAAAATATAAGAAATAATTTATGGAAAAGTTTTTTATTAAAAACAGGGGAGGGAAAAACATTGCGGTTATCTTGGATAAAAATACCAAGCCACAGGGTCTTGTTTTTATTATGCACGGCATTGGAGCCTCTAAAGATGAGTGCTATATCGAAAGATTTGCCAAAGCTTTTTTGAAGAAAGATTTTATTGTAGTGCGTTTTGACAATCGACATAGTATTGGTGAAAGCGAAGGCAATTATTATGATGTTAATTTTTCCAATACTTATGAAGATTTGGAAGATGTCATCACTTGGGCCAAAAAAGAAAAGTGGTACAAGGAGCCTTTTGTTTTGGTGGGCCATAGTCTAGGAGCGGGTTGTATTTTGTGGTACGGAGCTAATCATCAGTCTGAAATAGCCGGGTTAGTGCCAGTGGCTACTACGATCAGTGGTCAGCAAGCTTTGGCTAGATTTAGAAAATCTGATTTAAGTCTGCCTTTTAAGTTGCGTCGCTCAAGCAGTTTTCGCTTAGTCAAAAAATTGCGTTGGCGTCAGTTTAAGAAGGATATTTTAAATTATAATATTTTGCCCGAGGCTGCTAAATTTACTATGCCGTTTTTGATGATGGTTGGTGATGCCGATCTACATACGCCACTCGAAGATCAAAAACAGCTTTATGATTTGGTGCCCGAGCCCAAAGAAATTCATATAATCAAAGGAGCGGGGCATACTTTTAGGTCAGCGACTCATCTAGATCAGGCTGAGGAGATATTGAAAAATTGGATTGATAAGCAAGTTTTAAAAGCTAAAATGACTTTATGAAACTAGGTATAATTTTACAATCAAATAAACAAGAGCATGTGTGGAATACATTCCGCCTCGGCATTACTGCGCTCAAAGCCAGTCACCAAGTAGAAATATTTTTGATGAGCGAAGGCTCAGAGCTTGATACTATTCCCGATACTAAAGATTTTGATATTTTAGTCAAAGTATTGGAGTTCAAAAAATTGAAAGGTGAAATTTACGCCTGCGGTTCATGCCTAAAAATACGCGGAAAAAAAGAAAGCAATGTCTGTCCTGTTTCCACAATGTCTGATTTGCTCAAAATGGTTGAAAATTCAGACAAGGTTTTGGTCTTTGGTTAGTTTGTCCGTCCCGAATTCAAAAACAAATGAGCCGAAGTTTTGCAAAATCCTTTTTTTCCCCCCCCCCCCCCACATCGGGATTTTGTTCAAAATGTGTTCGGATTTCGTCGTACAGAGGGAACCAGAAAACAAGCTCATTATAAAAATGGGCCAAAAGTCAATAAATCTGGAGAGATACCAAAAAGAAAAGCTGTGATGTAATCCCGTCTGCTCTTACGACCAAACGCTAGGCCACCATATAAACCGTGAGAAATAGCCGGCTAAAAAAATCAATTTTATGAGTAAAAGAATTTTTATAGTCCATGGTTGGGATGGCTATCCGGAAGATAGTTGGTTTCCTTGGCTCAAGAAAGAATTGGAAGCCAAGGGTTTTCAAGTCTTTGTACCACATTTACCAGATGCCGGCAGTCCGAGAATTTTTAAGTGGGTTCCAAAACTCACCGAAGTAGTCGGTACGCCAGATGAGCAAACATATTTTGTCGGACACAGCATGGGTTGTCAGACCATTGCTCGGTATCTGGCGACTTTACCAAAAGGCACAAAAGTTGGCGGCGCTATTTTTGTAGCGGGATTTTTTAAACACCTGACCGGTTTAGAAGATGATCCAGATGTTAGGGAAACTGACCAGCATTGGCTCGGTACGCCACTAGATCTTGCTAAAGTAAAAACGCATTTACCCCAGAGTGTAGCGATTTTTTCTGATGATGATCCTTGGGTACCGCTAGATAATCAAGATGATTTTAAAAATAAATTAGCTTCAAAAATTATTATTGAACACAGCCAAGGTCATTTTAGTGGTCAACGTGACGGAATGAAAAAATTACCTATAGTACTTCAAAATATTTTAGCCATGTTAAAATAATTATCTATGTTTAAAAAAATAATACTACTTTGTTTGTTGACAGTGGTTGTTGGACTAATCGCTTATTGGATTTATAATAGACCTAAAACACCGGCACTGACGCAACAATTTATCTTAAATGCCAAAAGCTGTACCTATTCCGTGGATGGAAAAGATATTACTTTAAAAGATGGCTATGCGGCCCAAGCTATAAATGCTGATTCAGCTACCAAGCTTATTACCAGATATTTTGGCAATGAATTAGCTGGGTATTTTGATGACGATGAATTTTCTGATCGAGCTTTTATTCTCACACAGGAGTCAGGTGGTAGTGGTACTTTTTTTTATCTAGCTGCTGCTTTGGGCAGTAAAGATAAGTGTAATGGCACCAACGCTATTTTACTCGGTGATCGCATTGCTCCACAAACCACCGAATTTAGAAATGGTGAAATCATTGTAAACTATGCCGAACGTCGACCAGAGGAGCCGATGACTGCCTCACCATCAGTCGGAGTTTCGAAATATTTAAAAATAGACAAGGGTCAATTAGTAGAAATTAAAAAATAGTTTCGACCGTGGTCGGTCTGACTGTCAAAATAATGCAATAGCCTCAAAAGCTATTGTTTTATTTTTTAATAGACTATATAATTTTAGTGGTAGAAATTAAATTTTAATCAGATGAAAAATTCAAGATGACAGCGTCGGAAGGGATAGATCCCAACAGCAGGGGGACACAAATTTCTTATCAGATAAATGATGATGGTTTTAGTGTGGAGATTTTAGGTAGAAAATATATTGTTAGCTACCCCAAAAATTTATACGCTACTTTAGACGAAAACTTCAAAAAATTGGTAGCGGAAAATTTTATTTACTGTCGCGTCAAATCACTCGCTCTACAAACTGATCAGGCCTTGGTCTTTGGTTTATCCAAACCACTAGTCAAGGATTTGGTTAGTTTTGGCATTGTTAATGATATTCCGCGTTTGGCTTATTTTACCAAGGTTGAGACGGAAAAATTACTAGAAATTTTTGAGGGCAATAAAGACAAAGAATCCTTTAAAAATAGTCTCTTAAAGCAGGACTTGGCTATAAAAACTGAGTCAAATAAAGTCATTTTGTCCTTATCTTTTGGCAAAGACAGTTTATTGTCTTATGGTTTGCTTAAGGAGCTGGGTCTGGATATGCAAATTGTCTATGTCAAAGAAATGGAAGGATTAAATAATCCCGAAGAACATTTTAAAACCCAGATTATTTCTGAGTTTACCAAAAGTGAAGCAGTTAGCATGGAATTTTTAAAAGACAACATTGATGAAATATTTTATGATCATCAGCTGGCCAGGCCAGTAGAGGATTTGGAAAATACCAACGGCATGTTGGCTTTTACTTTGGAAGTTTTACCTTTTGCTTATTTTCATAGAGCCAAGTATCTGGTCTTTGGTAATGAAGCCAATTTTAGTGATTACTATCAGGTGGGAGCACACAAGATCTACCCATCTTTTGATCAGAGTATTTTTTATAGCCGAGAGGAGAACAAAGTAATCTCTAAATTGACCAATGGCCAGATGCAGATGGTCAGCTTGGTAGAGCCGATTTATAATATTGTAGAAATGGGGATTTTGGTCAATCGCTACCCAGAGCTTTTAAAATATATGATGTCCTGTTCGCCCAAAGATAGCCAGCATGACCGGTGGTGTTATGATTGTCCAATGTGTGCTAAGTCATTTATTTTCTTAAAAGCGGTCGGTGGTAATCCCCAAGTCAGTGGTTTTAATCAGGATTTTTTTAAGGTGGGGTATAAAAATTTATATCCATTATTTAATGAAAATATTACACGCGCTTATGAAAAGCCACCGGCTGTCCGTGATGAACAACTGTTGGCATTTCTACTGGCTTATCGGCGCGGAGCTAAAGGTGATTTGATGAGCTTGTTTGAAGAAAAGTATTTGGCTGAAGCAGCCAAAAGAGAAGCAGAACTGCGACAGAAATTTTTGGCTATCCAGCCGATGGTGACTGTGCCGGATTTTATCAAAGATAGATTAGTGGATATTTATCAGGAAGAAATAATAAAAATTTAGTATATGAAAAACATTGGTTCGATTCAAGGTAAAACCATTTTACTGGTTAATACCGGTTCCATCAAAAAGCGTTTTATTTTGCAGAAATTGAAAAAACTGGGGCTAACTATAGTTTGCTTGAACAAAGAAAAAAATTGGGCCCAGCCCTATATTGATCACTGGGTACTGACGGAAAAAAACAGTTACACCGAAGTAACCAACGCTTTGAAAACTTTTATGGCTGAGCAACCAGAGGTACACATTGATGGTGTGCTGACATTTTGGGAAGACGATGTCTTGCTTACTTCTCGAATCGCTGATCGCTTCAATCTAATCGGTGTTCCTTATGCCGTGTCCAAAAAAGTGCGAAACAAATTTTTGTTCAGAGAATTTTGTAAAGAATTTGGTTTGCCTACTCCCAAACATACCTTGATCAAGTCAGCTAATGACATTAACAATTTGCCGGAAGATATTCATTTTCCTTTGGTTATTAAGCCGGTTTTTGGTGCTAGTAGCGCTTATGTCGTGAAGGTGGAAAATAAGGAAGAAATGACGAATACTTACAATTATATTAGAAAGCATATGTCCGCCAATGTAGAGTCAGCCTTAGCTGATGGCTTGGATATTTTAGCTGAAGAATATATTCCCGGCGATGAAGTGGATGTCGACATAGTGCTTCAAAACGGTAAGATTAAATTTTATTCTATTTCTGATAATTATCAGACAAAAGAGCCATTTTTTATTGAAACTGGTCAGGCTACACCATCGGCCTTATCTCAAAAGAACCAAAATGATTTAATATCTTTGGCCGAGGAACTTTTGGAAAAAATAGGTATTCAAAACGGCATTATTCATTTTGAGGCCAAATCTTCTCCGACTGGTCCAGTGCCGATTGAAATCAACTTAAGAATGGGTGGCGATGAAGTATATGCCTTTGTGAAAGGTGCGTGGGGAGCTGATCTGATAGAAAATGCTGTCAAGATTGCTTTGGGTATTTATATCCCCATTATTGAAAAACCAGAAATGCCCAAAAAATATATGGTCAGTGCTTCTTTTTTACCGGACTATTCTGGTATTTTATCCCGACTGGAAGTCAAAGAAGAACTCAAAACTTATAAATTTTTAGAAGAGCTTCATATCTATAAAAAGGTAGCTGATGCTATCTTAGTGCCACCAGAGGGTTATGAATACCTAGGTTGGATTACAGTATCTGGTTATAGCATGCTTGATGCCCAAGACAATTTGAAGCAAGCTTTGCGTTGTGTCGAATATGATGTGGCTAGATTTGCTTCGGAGTCTTCTATTGGTAAAACTTTGCGTAAAAATAGTTTTTCTCACGCCTCGCTGACTTCCAGTATTTTGATTCATGCCGCCAAGATTGAAAAATTTCGTCGCATTCAACCGGAAGATATGCTCAAACTGCATATTGGTATTGCTTGTAACCTTTATGATGAAAATGACGGAGTGGTAGAAAATGAATTGTCGACCGTTGGTAAAAATATTCAAGGAGCGCTTAGTCAAAAGGGTTATAAAACTACATTTTTTAATTTTAATGATATTGAAAAAGCTTTTAAGGAGTTAGCGGCTAGCGATGTAGATTTGGTTGTTAATGTCTGTGAAAGAATAAACAATTCTAGTCTATTGGAGCCTCATGCTGCCTCCATGTTTGATATTTTGCAAATTCCTTATACTGGCTCCAATCCTTCGACACTTAGTTTGTGTATTGATAAAATCCGTGTTAAAAAACTTTTGGCTTACAACAAGATTCCGACACCGCGTTGGGATTATGCTTATACAGTCGATGATGATATTGACGAAAATCTGCGTTATCCTTTGATAGTTAAGCCGGCCAACACTGATAACTCTATTGGTATAAGTAATGATTCAGTAGTAACGGATCAGGAAGGATTAAAAGCCCAGCTAAAGAAAATTATCATTGATTTGGGTTCGCCGGCCTTGATTGAAGAGTATATTGAAGGTGATGAATATGATGTGTCTATTTTGGGCAGTGAAGACGATGATTTGGTAGTTTTGCCGTTGTCTCGTTCCATTTTTAAAAATATGAGTGGTGGTGATTGGCATATCTATACCAATGAAATGAAGTTTGGGCAAAAGAAAATTGAAGACTATGGTATCGTGGTTCAGCGTCCGCCCAAAAATATCAGCAAGCGCTTGGAATCACTGCTTACAGAAATAGCTCTAGACACTTACAATATTTTGGATTGTCATGACTATGGACGAGTCGAAATCAGAGTGGATGAATATGATAACCCTTATGTTTTGGAATTAAATCCCAATCCTTCTATTAATGTCCATGATTGCATACCATCTGTAGCAAAGTTGAGCGGTTTAGAATACGCTGACTTTTTGGAAAAGGTTATTACTATGGCGATTAATCGTTATCGCAATCATCCGCCTTATCATCATTTGATCAGTAATCCAATGTAAAATAAAGCGTGACTAGAAAAAATAAAAAAATAATTATTGGTTTGATGCCAGGCGGCATCGATGGATTGATGGTGGGTAAAAAATATATCGGCACAAAATTTGTTTTTAAATATTTGGTGCCACGGCATAAAGAGGAAGCTGTTTGGTCGGAAAAAATCTTGGCTAAGCGTGATTTGGTTTATTATGACCTGTCCAGTAGTAAACTGTCGATGGCTACTTTAGATTTTGCGGCGCTGGTCAAAAAATCCAATGTCCTTAAAAAAATAAGAGCCGCTGGTATTACTCATATTTTGTCTGGCCATGCCGTTATTAGTAGTTTAGAAAATTGGGCCAGGAAAAATAAACTAACATTGATAGCACCAGATTTTAAGCTAGTCCAAAACTTGGAAAATAAGTTATGGTTTGATAATTTTTTGATCAAAAATAATTTACCGGCTCCCGCTAGTCAGATTTGGCGATTTGGTCAAAGAAAGATTGCCATAAAATCCCCATTGGTTTTGCAAGAGCCAAATTCTCGTGGCGGGGAGGGGACTTATTTTATTTCTCAGCCAGCCAAGCTAAAAAAATTATTTAAAGCTAAAAAAATTAAAAAGGGGAGACGATATCTGCTGCGGCAGTTTATCCGCGGTACGGCTTATGGCATTACTATTTTTATTGGTCGCGACAGTATAGCTTTGTCATCTTTGAGAGTCCAATGTTACGGCCGGCAAAATAAAAATAACCAAAAAGAGTTTTTAGGAGTGCAGTGGGTGGCTAGTCAAAACTTAGCTAATAAGCTGAAAAAAACCGCCAATCAAGTATTTTATGTTTTAGCCGAAAAGCTAAGACAAAATGGTTATTTTGGTTATGCTAATATTGATTTTATAGTTAAGGATTTCAAAGTTTATATTTTGGAATGCAATCCGCGTTTTTCTTCGGCTAGCGTCCAATTATTGTTATTTCCAGAAAATATTGGGCGTTTAAATAGTGCCCAGCTTTTCTTGGAGGACTTATTGATTAATAAAACCAGTTCGTCTTTTCAGTTTTTTGGACTGCCACAGTCAAATTTTAAGGGAGCTAATTTGTATATAGCGACCAAAGATAAACAGCGGATTCAAAATTATTATCAGGGGGGAGTTTATACATTAGTTAATAATAAAATAAAGTTTATTGATCCTGATATCACCCAGCTTAGTAGACGGGGTAGAAGTTTTATTTTTTATTCTGATACTCAGCCCGGTGAAATATTGCCTAAGGGTGTGATCATTGGCTGGATTATTTCCAATTTTCCTTTATATAATCATAGCGGAGAAATCAATTCTTATGGTAAAATAATAGTAAAGCATTTCAAATATTAATTATGCTGACCAAAAATTACCAACACAGCAAAAAACTAGTAGATAAATATTTAAGCCGCCCTTTAAAATTGCGTCGCGGCCGCTTGTTTGGGGTGGTCACAGATATTTTGAAAAAACGCTCAGCTATTTTAAAAGTTAGTCATAAATATCCTACGCCGTTTTATCTTTTTGACCGTCGTGGTCTTCAAACAAGCATCAAAGAATTTAAAACAGTCTTTGGCCAACATATCCCGCGTTTAAATATTTTCTACGCTGTTAAATCCAATCCCCATCCTTATGTGCTTAAAGAAGTTATCAAAGGGGGATTGGGCTTGGATGTTTCTAGTGGTCGTGAATTACAGTTAGCAATTAAAAATGGTGTTAAGAAAATGATTTTTACTGGACCGGGTAAAACCGATGCGGAATTAGCTTTGGCTATCAAGCATCGCCAAAAATTAATTATCAATTTAGACAGCTTTACCGAATTAAGGCGTTTGGGCCAAATGTTACGTCGTCAGAAAAAAACTATGCGTGCTGGAGTGAGAGTATATTTATCATCGCAGAGCAATTGGAATAAATTTGGCATTGCCGTCTCAGATTTATCCAAATTTTTTTCCGCCGCCAAAAAATATCCGGAGATAAAGCTAGAAGGCATCCAATGTCATATGAGTTGGAATAAGACGGTGACGGCTTATGAAAATTTAATCAAGGAAATCGCTACTCAGGTAAAAACTTTGTCGGCTGAAGACAGGGCACAAATAAAGTTTATCGATTTTGGCGGCGGTTTTGAAACCTATAATCAAGAAGGCTATTTCCCTTGGACATTGACTAGTGGAGAGATTATCAAAGAGGCGACTGAACATTTTGGTCAAACAGCCCAGTTTAAAGATAAATATTATTTGAGTGAGTCTATTCCCCTAAAAGATTATGCGGTAGCTATTGGCCGAGCAATTTTTAAATATTTAGATCCATGGATTAAACTAAATTATTATTGCGAACCAGGTCGGATTATTTCCAATCCGGCTATGCACTTAGTGTTGAAGGTGATGGATATTAAACGACCGGGTATGGCTATTTTAGATGGTGGTACCAATATGATTGGTTATGAACTTTTTGAATATTTTTATTATCCAACCGTCAATTTGACTAGACCGTCTAAAAAAGAAATAGCCTATCGTTTTTATGGTTCGCTTTGTACTCCTTATGATTTATTTGGCTATTATTGTTATGCTCGGGGCATTAAAGAAGGGGATATTATTATTATTCCTAATCAAGGGGCCTATACTTATACCTTAGCTCAAAATTTTATCAAAGATATACCAGCTACTTATATTTTTAGCTAATATTAGCCAATTTATTTATTTAAGGTGAGAGGGAAGAGTGATAAATATAATGACCTATACAATTAGGTCGCTTTGTGTTATAATAGGGACCTTATGAATTATCTAACCAAAAAAACCTTTAAGATTTTTTGGCAACACTCATTGGTATACAAATGGGCGCTTTTAATTATGGTGATGGCTATCATCATTGCTTCTTTGGGTAGTATTGTGGCGCCGATTTTTTATAAAGAATTTTTTGATCTTTTAGCCGGTGACCTTAATGATGTTGATCAAGCTACTGCACTTAAATGGGTTTTGTTTAAAATATTTTTGGTTTATTTTGGTTCTTGGATTTTTTGGCGAATATCAACTTTTATTTCTTCTTATTTTCAGAGCCATGGTATGGTTGATTTGGCCAACTCAGCCTTTGCTTATTTGCATAAGCATTCTACCTCTTTTTTTAATAACAACTTTGTTGGTTCATTGGTCAAAAAAGTCAATCGTTTTTCCAGAGCTTTTGAGGTAATTTCGGATTTATTGTTTTGGGATTTGTTGCCGACTTTTGTCAATGTATTTTTGGTTATTGTCATTTTGTGGAAGCGTAATATATTTTTAGGTTTAGGTATTTTGGCCTGGACTACTATTTATCTTTTGATAAATTATTACTTTTCTTTATACAAACTCAAATATGATACACAACGTGCTCAGCTTAATTCCAAAGTTACCGGACTTTTAGCCGATACTATTACCAATCATTTGAATGTAAAATTATTTACTGCTTATAATCGGGAAAGAGGCTTATTTAAAATTATCAACAGTCAGTATCAAAAATTACAGCAGTTTACTTGGGATTTGGGAAATTATTTTGAAGCCGCTCAAGCACTACTAATGATTGCTTTGGAACTTGGTGTTATGTACTATGCGATTTCTCTTTGGCAAAAAGGGACTATTAGTCTGGGCGATTTTGTATTGATTCAGACTTATCTGGTCAGTATTATTATGCGTTTGTGGAATTTTGGTCGGATTATCAGAAAATATTATGAAGCTATGGCCGATGCCGAAGAAATGACAGAAATTTTGGAGATGTCGCACGAGATTGTTGATAGCAAAAATGCCCAAGCCCTTCAAATAGCTGGTGGACATATTGAGTTTAAAGAAGTCAATTTTTCTTATAATCAAACCAGAGAGATTGTTTCCAATTTCAATTTAGAGATTAAGCCAAAAGAAAAGATAGCCCTAGTTGGTCCATCGGGAGCAGGTAAATCAACCATCATTAATTTGCTTTTAAGAAATTATGATATTAGTAGCGGTAAGATTTTGATTGATGATCAAAAGATAATCAATGTAACTCAGGAGTCTTTGTGGCAAAATATTGCTTTGGTCAATCAGGATCCAGTGCTGTTTCATCGCACCCTCAAAGAAAATATCAGTTATGGTCAGCCTCAGGCCAATGACGATGAGATTATTCAGGCCGCTAAGTTGGCTCATGCCCATGATTTTATAGAAAGTTTTTCTGATAAGTACGGCACTTATGTTGGTGAGCGTGGCGTCAAGCTGTCCGGTGGAGAAAGACAGCGTATTGCTATCGCTCGGGCTATACTAAAAAATGCTCCAATTTTGGTATTGGATGAAGCTACTTCTTCTTTGGATTCAGAGTCAGAAGAGCTGATTCAGGATGCTTTGGCCAATCTGATGAAAGACAAGACGGTGATAGTTATTGCTCATCGTTTGTCTACGATTATGAAGATGGATAGGATAGTGGTTTTAGAGGAAGGCAAAATTATTGAACAAGGCAGTCATCAAGAACTTTTGACCAAGAAAAATGGGCTTTACAAAAAGCTTTGGAAAAAGCAGGTGGGTGGATTTATTGCTTAAAACTTCTGGCCAAACCCTGTTATATTTTGTTATAATATTAATATGAAAATTGAACGTCCCAAATCAGCCCAGCCTCTACCAGATGATGCCAGATTAGTTTTTAAAGGGGTAATTTTTGATACTTATCAGTGGAGACAGAAAATGTTTGATGGTACGGTAGAAACTTTTGAAAAATTAAAACGACCTGATACTGTGACCATATTTCCTATTTTAGAGGATGGAAAAATTTTGTTGACCAAACAAAAACAACCAGGTAAAGATTCTTTTATCGGTGCAGCTGGTGGCAGGGTAGATGCTGGAGAAGATATAATTTCTGCTGCCAAGCGAGAATTACTAGAAGAGACTGGCTATAGCGCTGATAAATTTATTTTATGGAAAGCAATTCAACCTATTAGTAAGATTGAATGGGCGGTTTATGTTTTTATTGCCAAAGGATTAAAGAAAGTTTCTGATTTATCACTAGATGCTGGAGAACAAATTGAAGCGATGCCAGTGGAGTTTGAGGAGTTTATGCAGATTGCCTTAGGGGATAATTTTTATGAACCAGAAATATACCGGGAGATAATAGAAGCAACATTTAATGAAAAAAAGAAGCAAGAATTAAAAAAACTTTTTTCGATAGATTAGCTATCCTGTTCTAAAATAAACCATTTTATGGAACTTTAAATCAAAATATTGTATAATATAGCTGATGGAAAACAAAGATATTATTGCCCAGTTAAAAGCAGCAGATTTGCGCGGTCGGGGAGGCGCTGATTTTCCAACCCACTTAAAATGGCAAATGTTTTCCGAAACAGGCGCGAGTAAAAAATATATAGTAGCCAATGGTAGCGAGGGCGAACCCAATGTTTTTAAAGACGTTTATATTTTAGCCAAACATCCCGAGACTTTGATTGCCGGACTAAAAATAGCCTTAGATACTTTTTCTGGTTCAGAGGCTATTATTTTTTTGAGGCGTGATTATTATAAGAAATATAAAAAAAAGCTGGAGAAGCTGATAGGCCCTTGGCCAATAACTGTTTTTTGCGAAGCGGGTGGATATTTATCCGGTGAAGAAACAGTTTTGTGTGAAGAAATAGAAAAAAATTTGCCAGCTCGTCCCAGAGTCAGGCCACCTTTTCCTGGTCAGTTTGGTATCTATGGACTGCCGACCCTGATCAATAATATTGAAACATTTTATTATGTAGCTAAAATAGCCGAGGGAACATATAAAAAAACCAGATTATATAGCATTAGTGGTAAAGTACCAAAACAAGGAGTGTTTGAATTACCGGTGGACTGGTCAATTTCGCAAATTTTAAAAGAGACCAAAAATCTGCCGGAGTTTAATTATTTTGTTCAAGTGGGCGGTGGTGCTAGTGGTGATGTATTATTATCTTCTGAGACCGAGCAAAAAGTCTCTGGTAGTAGTGCGATTGTAGTTTATGATAAAGACAAAACCGATCCGTGGGTACTTATGCGTACCTGGATTGATTTTTTTATGAAAGAAAATTGTGACAAATGCACACCTTGTCGGGAAGGGTCATATCGGATCTTGGAAATGGTACGTGACAGAAAATTTGACCAAAAAATAATTGATGATTTGTTTTTTGTTTTAGAAAATACTAGTTATTGTGCTTTGGGTCGATCTATTCCTTTGCCTTTTAAAGCAGCAATTAAAAAATTATTATGAGTATCCAGAAGAAATTCATTTTTATAAATAATCAGGAATACGCTTTCCAGCTAGGGCAGACTATTTTGGATGTGGCCAGAGCCAATAATATTTACATTGCTACTTTGTGTCATCATCCCGATGTAAAGATTCAGGGTTCTTGTCGTTTGTGTCTGGTAGAGATAAAAGGACGTAAAGGTCTTTTTACCGCTTGTAGTACCAAAGCCGAAGAAGGTATGAATATAGCGACTGATTCTCAGGATATTTTTCGGGCTAGGCAAATTAATTTAGAATTAATATTTTCCGAGCATTGTGAAGAATGTGGTGATTGTGTGTACAGTCAAAATTGTACCATCAAAGATTACGGTAAAAAATTTAATGCTAAAATTACCAAATACCCAGATCGTAAAAAAGGTTATCCAGTGCATCAATTTGGTCCAGCTTTAGTATTTGATACTTCCAAGTGTATTGATTGCGGTTTATGTGTTGATATTTGTAAAAAAGAAGGGGTGGACTTTTTGGAATTTAAGAAAAATGGCAGATTTTATGAAGTGGTCCCTTCAGATAATAAGTGCAAGGACTGTATTTATTGTGGGCAGTGTTTGACCCATTGTCCAGTGGGAGCTTTTGAAGGCGTGGGGGAGTTTGAAGATGTTGATAAATATATAAATATCCAGGGAAAAACAGTAGTTTTTCAATTTGCACCGTCTATCCGCTCAACTATTGGTGAAGAATTTGGCTTGCCAGCCGGTTCAGTGGTAACTGGACAACTAATCGCAGCTATCAAGGCATTGGGTATAGAACATGTTTTTGATGTTTCAGTAGGAGCAGATATTACTACCATGGAAGAAGCCCAAGAATTGATTGATAGAATTAAAAATAATCAACCACTACCGATGTTTACTTCCTGCTGTCCAGCCTGGGTAAAATATATGGAATTTTTTCGGCCGGATATGATACCAAATTTGACTTCTGTAAAATCCCCAGAAATTATCATGGGAGGGTTGATTAAAACCTATTGGGCCAAAGAAATGAAGATTGATCCCAAAGATATTGTGGTAGTCAGTATTATGCCTTGTGTAGCTAAAAAATATGAAATTACCAGAGCTGCCAATAAAGTTGACGGTATTAGTCCAGTTGATCAAGTTTTGACTACTAGAGAGCTTGCTCATTTACTTCGCAAGAAAAAAATAGATTTGAAAAACATCAAGCCAGATACTACTATTTCACCACTCCTTCAGCCCAGTGGCGCCGGAGTCATCTATGGCGCATCAGGTGGAGTGATGGAATCAGCTATTCGGGCGGCTTATAAAAAATTAAGCGGTCAGAGGATGCCACAATTGGAGCTTCAAGAAGTGCGGGGTATTCATGGTTTTAAAAAAGCCGAAATAAAAGTGGGTGACAAGACTATCAAGGTGGCAGTAGCCAACGGTATTGCCAATGCTAAGCAAATATTAGAAGAGCTGGCCAAAAACCCCAAGGCCTATGATTATGTAGAAGTGATGGCTTGCTTTGGTGGTTGTATCGGCGGCGGTGGTCAACCGGTACCGGTCAATGATGAAATTAGAAAAAAACGTTCAGCCGGATTATATGGTATTGATAATAAACAAAATATTCGTAGCGCTGATGAAAATCCAATTATTCAGAAATTATACAAAGGTTTTTTTAGTGACCACCAAAATATTCACAGTGTTTGTCACACTAGCTTTTCTAAAAAGAAAAAAGAAGTTTATCCAACTAATTAATTATAAATATCTATGGCCTTAACAAAAACTCTAACTTGGGATAGAGCCAAAACTATTACCACAGCTCAGTTTATTACGCTTTTGGGTATTGCTACGGCTGTACCGTTATTTCATCAGCAATGGCTGACTGGGCCAATAGTCAATGCTATGCTGCTAATTGCCGTAGTGCTTTTGGGCAGTCAAAATGCTATTGTCTTGGCGCTTTTACCCAGCACCATTGCTTTGGGCGTCGGGCTTTTGCCAGCCATTTTGGCGCCGATGATACCATTTATTATTATTTCCAATGTTATATTTATTCTCGGTTTTCATTATTTGCGGGAGAAAAATTTTTGGTTAGGCGTAGCCGTAGGTAGCGTTTTGAAGTTTGCTTTCTTGTGGGCGACTAGTTTTGTGGTGATAAATTTGCTGATTAAAAAAGAATTGGCGGCTAGTGTTTCGGCTATGATGAGCTGGCCACAACTGGTCACGGCATTGCTAGGTGGTGTGATAGCTTACGCCTTTCTTAAAAAAATAAAAAAGCTTTAAAAATTTATTAACCCGACAATCATTGTCGGGTTTTTTGTTTGTTGACAAAATAATTGTTTTATTGTGGAACTTAGTATGTTTAAAACTTGTAAAAAAAGATTATTTTAGGTATCATTTATGCTAGTTAATATATAAATTATGGAACATGTATTGGTCAAAAATTTAAGTAATTTTATTGGCAAAGAAGTGACTCTAAACGGTTGGGTAGCCAATTTTCGTTCATCCGGTAAGATTGCTTTTTGGCAGATCAGAGATGGCAGTGGCTTTATCCAAGCTATCTTAAATACCAACGAACTGTCCAAAGAGCAGTGGAAAGAAGCCCAAAAAGTTACTTTGGAGACTTCTGTTAAATTGATTGGTAAGGTAGCCAAACATCCCAAAAAAGATGAGTATGAATTACAAGTCAGTGATTTTAAGTATTATCAAATTGCCGAAGAATATCCGATTGGTAAAAAAGAACACGGCGTAGATTTTTTAATGGACAATAGGCATTTGTGGCTACGCAGTTTGCGTCAGTGGTCTATCCAGCGGGTACGCGATACGCTCATTCAAGCCAACTATCAGTACATGAGGGACAATAATTTTTTGAAAATTGATTCTCCGATACTGACACCCAATGCTTGTGAAGGAACAACCGAACTTTTTGAAATAGATTATTTTGACAACAAGGCTTATCTGTCGCAAAGCGGACAGCTGTATTTGGAGTCAGCTATTTTTGCGCACAATCGAGTTTATGATTTTGGGCCGGTCTTTCGAGCAGAAAAATCTAAAACCAGACGTCATTTAACCGAGTTTTGGATGATGGATGCCGAAATGGCTTTTTCGGATTTAAATGAAAATATGAAAGTCCAAGAAGAGCTGATTAGATTTATGGTTAAAAAAGTTTTAGAAAATAACCGAGCTGATTTAGAAATTTTAGAACGTGATATCAAGCCTTTGGAAAATATTACTAAACCTTTTTATAAAATTACCCATCAGGAAGCTGTTAAAAAACTCCAGAAACTTGGCAGTGATATCAAAGACGGTGATGATTTGGGAGCTGACGATGAAACACTACTCACCAAAGAATATGATAATCCAATTTTTGTCACCAATTATCCAGCTAAAATAAAAGCCTTCTATATGAAACGAAATATCAAAGATGATTCTTTGGCGGAGTGTAGTGATCTTTTGGCTCCGGAAGGCTATGGCGAAATTATTGGTGGATCACAGCGTGAGGATGATTATGATATTTTGCTCCAGCGTATCAAAGAACATAAACTGCCCTTGGAAGAATTTAATTGGTATTTGGACTTGAGAAAATATGGCAGCGTACCGCATGGTGGTTTTGGCTTTGGCCTGGAGCGTATTGTGGCTTGGGTTTGTGGGGTTACTCATGTACGAGAGACTATCCCTTATCCACGCACCATTAATAGACTTAGGCCATAATTAACCGATTTATTTTCACTTATGTCTGTCCGCTGAGGCCTTGGGCCGAGATAGCTCAGTTGGTAGAGCGGCGGTATCGTAAACCGCAGGTCGCAGGTTCAATCCCTGTTCTCGGCTCCAGACCTGGGCGCGGACAGGACAGAGAAATATATAAAATAATAAAGATATGAATCCCGTTAGAAATTTGAACATTTCTGTACTAGCGGGGTGAAGTAAAACATAAAAATTAATTTCTAACGGGATGAATAGAATAAAAACAATTGAAACAGTCAGTCAGGTGGGCGAAAATGTCCTAGTCAAAGGCTGGGTTAATGTCCGCCGTAATATGGGCAAAATTACTTTTTTGGATTTACGTGATCGCTTTGGGATACTACAGGTAGTAGCTGTACCAGCTGAGTTAGATCAAGCTTCTCAGGAAATACTAACCGATATTCGTCCCGAGTTTGTTTTGTCTATTGAAGGCACAGTCCAAGCCAGAGGTGTTAAACAGATCAATAATGATATTAAAACCGGTACCGTAGAGCTTTTAGCTCATAAGATTAGTATTTTATCGACAGCCGAAACTCCACCTTTTGAAATTGACAACGAAGAGCGCCAAGCCAATGAAGAACTGCGTCTCAAATACAGATATTTGGATCTTCGTCATGAGCGCATGAAAAATAATATTATTGCTCGTGATCGGATGATTATGTTTTTGCGAGAGTGGCTTCATAAAAATGATTTTATAGAAATTCAAACACCGATTTTATCCAAATCTACTCCTGAAGGAGCTAGAGACTACTTGGTACCATCTAGACTGCATCCCGGTAAGTTTTTTGCCCTGCCACAAGCCCCCCAACAATACAAACAGCTTTTGATGGTGGCTGGTATGGAAAAATATTTTCAAATTGCCCCATGTTTTAGAGATGAGGATGCTAGAGCCGATAGAAGTCCAGGAGAATTTTATCAGCTAGATATGGAAATGAGTTTTGTATCTCAAGAAGATATTTTGAGTTTGGTAGAAAAAATGTTTACGGAAATGGTTGAGACTTTATTTCCGGACAAGAAAATCACCCAAAAGCCTTGGCCTCGGATAAATCATGATGAAGCAGTCAAAAAATATGGTAGCGACAAGCCCGATCTTCGTAAAGATAAAAATGATCCCAATGAATTGGCTTTTACTTGGGTCTTAAATTTTCCTTTATTTGCCAAACAAACTGTTGAGGATAGATTCCACGGTGCTGGTGATGTCTGGGGCCCAAGTCACAATATGTTTACTGCTCCGCAGGAAAAAGATATTCCGCTACTGGACTCTGATCCAGGAAAAGTCCAGTCATATCAACATGACTTGGCCTTAAATGGTTTTGAGGTTGGTGGTGGGGCTGTCCGTATCCACGATATGAAAATTCAAGAAAAAGTTTGGGATTTGATTGGATTTTCTGATGAGCAGAAAAAACAATTCAAGCATTATTCTGAAGCTTTTAAATATGGTGTACCACCTCACGGCGGGATTGCCCCAGGTATTGATAGGCTTTTGATGGTTTTATTGGGTGAGAAAAATCTAAAAGAAGTAACAGCTTTTCCTTTGACCTCTGATGGCCGTGATCCAATGATGGAGTCACCTTCATCGGTCAGCCAAGAACAACTGGATGAACTACACCTAAGTATTAAGAAAAAGTAAATTTTAAAACAATCACTGCGTCAGTCACGTCAGACGTGATCAAACGCGGTGATTGTTTTTTGACATATTTTTAATAATCATATATAATTAAAATATATTCCAGTTCTATTCACCGATCGTTTTTGATCACCTTGGGAAGAGGAACTTTCTTTCGAGACTAAGGTCTCATTTTTTCTCAATACGGTGTATTCGGGGTGCTCAGGGCGATTACGCGAAAAGGAGGTTGATGTTTTGTCAACCTCCTGATTTTTTTATTATATTTTTAAAATAATTGAAAAAAAAGCCATCAAATGGTATAATAAAGGTACTTTTTTATTATTTTTATTTGCTCAATGCATCAAATCCAATTAGAGCAATTTGAAGGACCACTGGATCTGTTACTCAAATTGATAGAGAAAAATGAGCTACAAATTACGGAAATTTCTCTAGCCAAAATTACGGATCAATACCTATCTTATATAGAAGAAGGCGAAAACATAGCTTCCACTGAGGTAGCTGATTTTTTATTAATAGCTTCCAAGCTGATTTATTTAAAATCCAAGTATTTATTGCCGGATTTTTCTTTGGCTGATGAAGAGGATAGCGCTTCTTTGGAAAAACAACTAAGAATCTATCGGCAGTATTATGAAGCCAGTAAGCTAGTTGATAAACAATTTTCTGATTTGAGCAAAGTTTCTTATGCTCGTCTTTTACCTTATAAATTGCCCATAGAAAAAGGTTTTGCCCCGCCGACCAGTTTGGATACTCTGAGCATGCGAGATATTTTCAAAAATGTTTTGGCCAAAATTGAAAGCGTAGTCAATCTACCCAAGATGGTTATGACTAGGGCCATATCTATTAGTGAAAAAATTAGAGATTTACAAAATATTATTAAAACGCAGGCCAAAATTAGTTTTAATCAGATGTTTAGAAAACAAGACAAACTGGAGACCGTAGTCAATTTTTTGGCCATTTTGGAGCTGGTTAAACGCCAGGAAATAGAAGTGGAACAAGAAGGTTTATTTAACGATCTAAGTATATTAAGAAATCAAAAATAGTATGGCAAAAAATAGTCTATCAATTTTGGAATCATTGCTTTTAACAGCTGGTAAACCGCTGACTTATAAAGAATTAAGCAATCTTTTAGAGTGCGGTGATGACGAGCTAGCCAAAGCCTTGGCTGAGTTATCCACCAAATACAATCAGCCGGAGAGTGGTATCCATATTTTATTAAATAATCAAAAAGCTCAATTTGTCTCCAATCCAGATAATATTGGAGTTTTGAAAAAATATTTTAAAGATGAATTAAGTGGTGAACTCACCAAACCGTCTTTAGAAACCCTGACCATTATTGCCTATCGGCAACCGGTCAGCAAAGAGGAATTGGAACAGATCAGGGGAGTAAATTGCTCTATCATTATTCGCAATTTGCTCATTCGTGGTTTGATTGAAGAAAGCACTGATACTAGTAGTTTGACGACCAATTATTCAGTCACCATGGATTTTCTCAAATATATGGGGATTGATTCAGTGAGTGAATTACCGGATTATGAAAAATTAAATAATGATGAAAATCTATCCAAACTTTTGGATAGTAATACTAGGGAGGAAAAATAATTATGAAATTATTAGCCACCATTAGAGACAAAGATGTTTTAGCTGATTATAAAAATTCGGGGGAAATTGATTATCAGCCAAGATTTGCTTCTCGAGCCGTAGTTTTTGATCGGGAAAATAAGGTAGCCGTGCTTTATGTTGGTCGTTATGATTATTATAAATTGCCTGGTGGTGGGCAAGAAGAAAACGAAACACCAGAAGAGGCCTTACGAAGAGAGTGTCAAGAAGAAATTGCTTGTGATATTGAGATTACTAGTGAATTGGGTCGGATTATTGAATATCGGGATAGATTTGAAATGAAGCAAGAAGCTTACGGTTATATTTGTCAGGTGAAGGGCGAAAAAGGTGTCCCTTTGTTTACGCCAGAGGAAAATCAAGATAATTATAGTTTGGAGTGGGTTGATTTTGACCAGGCTATTGCCCTAGTTAAATTTCCCAAATTAGCTGGTCAACATGATGATCAAGCGCCAGACGGCACCTATGCCGCCAAATTTATTATCAAAAGAGAAACGATTTATTTGGAGGAAGCTAAAAAATTGCTGGATGCTAAAAAATAAACCAAAAAATACCCTGCGTCTGGCCAAATTTTTGGCTCAAGCCGGTGTGTCTTCTCGGCGTAAGGCAGAAGAATTGATTTTGGCCGGGCTAGTAAAAATAGGAGGAAATATTGTCAAAGATGTGACTACCAATGTTTTAGCCAGTCAAAATAATATTACAGTCAAAGGTCAGCCGGTAATTTTGGAAGAAAAAGTTTATTATTTATTAAATAAACCCAGAGGTTATATTTGTTCAGTTACCGATCCCCACAATGATCAGACAGTGATTAAGCTATTGCCCAAAGAACCTAGAGTTGTGCCAGTGGGGAGGTTGGACATGGATTCGTCGGGTTTGCTACTACTGACCAATGACGGCGATCTTACTTATCAGCTCACACATCCAAAATTCGAAGTTAAAAAAACTTATGTGGCTACGGTCAATAAAAAATTAGATAGAAAGGTTGTTTTGATGCTCAAGAAAGGTATTTATTTGTCCGAAGGATTAGCTCAAGCAGATCGGGTGAGAATATTAAATGATTATGCATTAGAGATAGTGATACATCAAGGTTGGAATAGACAAATTCGTCGCATGCTGGGAGAGCTGGGCTATCATGTGGAGTTACTTACTAGAATAGCCGAAGGAAAATTGAAGTTGGGTAATTTGGCTAGCGGACAGTATAAAAAATTAAAACTAGAGGGTATTTTATGAATCTTTGGTTGTTAGTTTCCACAATTATTTTAACTCTCGGCTTTACTGCCAATCAGGCTTATCAACTGCCTTTGATTAGTATTTTTGAAGATTCAAGCGGAACCAAGGCTAGTTTGGAAAAAGTAGAGCTAGATGATCAAAAAAATATTTTGCCTCATAAGGTAGATAATCAGTCTTTGGGAGTAAAAATCAGTGCTGTCTCAGCCGCAGTGATGGATAAAAACACTGGCTTGATTTTGTGGCAGAAAAATGCCCAGGAAAAACGCTCGATTGCTAGTATTACCAAACTGATGACCGCCCTAGTATTTTTGGACAATAATCCCGGTTGGGAGCAAGAAATTACTATGGTTAAAGAAGATGAAATAAACGGTGGCACCAATCATATTTTAAGGGATGAAGTAGTAACTGTGCGCAATCTTTTTTATACTTCGCTGATTGCTTCAGATAATACTGCCACGATGGCTTTGGTTAGGAGTACTAGCTTGACCAAAGAAGAGTTTATCAAAGAAATGAATGCCAAAGCCAAGGTGTTAAATTTGACTAGCACTAATTTTGTGGATATGACTGGATTAGAGGACGGCAGTCAGTCCACTGCTCTAGATGTTTTAAAGATGGCCCAGGTAGCTTTTGATAATAGTGATATTAAAGAGGCTGTTTCTAAATCGGTTTATAACTTTGAGTCTTTAAGTGGTCAGTCGCATAAGATAGCTAGCACCAATAAATTATTTAACAGCTTTTTGGAGGTAGAGGCTGGTAAAACCGGTTTTACCAATGCTTCTGGCTATTGCCTGGTCTCTGAGGTTAGTGGTGAAAACGGTAATAATATTATTTCCGTGGTTTTGGGTTCTGATACTCATGATGGTCGTTTTCAAGAATTAAAGATTTTGTCCGCTTGGATTTTTGATAATTTTATCTGGTCTTAAATAGGCTTTTGCTTTATACTTATTAATAATTATGGATATATCCTGGATTTATAATATTGACCCGCTTTTGGCCACTTTTTTAGTGGCTTTGATACCAGTATTAGAACTAAGAGCGTCTATTCCTATAGCTTTAGCCAATTTTGATCTGACCATTACCCAGATATTTACCGCTTCTGTTTTGGGTAGTTTTTTACCAGCCATAGTTATTGTTTACTGGTTAGAGCCGATATCAAATGTTTTGCGTAAAATAAAATTTTTTGATAGGTTTTTTGAGTGGTTATTTAAAAGAACTAGAGCCAAGTTTGATAAAAAATATGCTTTAGGCAGTAATGTAGCTTTGATGTTTTTTGTCGGTGTGCCACTGCCCGGTACTGGAGCTTGGACCGGAGCCTTGATAGCTTGGCTATTCAACTTTGATAAAAAGCAGGCGTTGGTGGCTATTTTTTTAGGCTGTGTGATTGCCGCCCTGATAGTCCTTTTAGCCTCGCTGGGGGTAATAAAAATTTTTGATTTTATTTTGTAATATGGAAAAGTATAAACAAGTCATTATTGCCAATTGGAAAATGAAACTGGATTTGGAAGAATCGGTTGCTTTGGCTATTGAGCTCAAAGGCAAACTGGAGGATTTTTATCTGGAGGATAAAAAAGTTGTGCTCTGTCCTAGTTTTTTAGCTGTTCATGATGTGGCTGAGGTTTTAAAAGGATCAGAGATAGCTTTGGGGGCGCAAGATGTTTTTTATGAAAAGAATGGATCATACACTGGCGAGATATCAGCCGAGGATTTAAAAGAATTAGATTGTCAGTATGTGATCGTTGGTCATTCCGATAGAAGAGCCATGGGTGAGACTGATCAGATAGTCAATAAAAAAATTAAAGCTGTTTTGGCCAATAAAATGATACCGATTATTTGTGTGGGCGAGACACTCAAAGAATATGAAGAGGGATTGACCAAGCAGGTTTTAGCCAGACAAGTCAGCGGAGCCTTGGCTAACCTAGATAATCAATATTTTCTTTTAACTTATGAGCCAGTTTGGTCTATTTCTACCAGCGGTAGTGGTGAAACCATTGGCCCGGCAGAAGCCATCAAGCAAATTGACATTATCAAAGAAAATATTCCCAAACATTTAAATAATTTTGATATTATCTACGGCGGTAGTGTGACTGATAAAACAGTAGCGGATTTTAGTAAAAAATTTAGTGGTGCCTTAGTCGGTGGAGCTAGTTTGAAGGCACAAACTTTTTTTGATCTGATTAAAAATTCATAAAATATATGATAGTCCCCATCAAACAGATAATAAACAAGGCCCGTCAAGGTCGTTATGCGGTCGGTGCTTTCAATACTTCCAATTTGGAAATTACTTTAGCGATTATCCGAGCAGCAGTTAAACAAAAATCACCGGTTATTATCCAAACATCAGAATCAGCTATTGATTATTCCAATTTAGCAATTATATTTTCCATTATGACCACTGTGGCCAATACTATTGGCCGGGCCGTGCCAATCGCTATCCATTTGGATCACGGTAAAAATACCAAGATAGTTAGAGAATGTATAAATATTGGCTACAATTCAGTCCATATGGACGCTTCTGATAAGGATTATGCTACCAATATCCATTTATCAAAAACTATGGCCAAACTAGCTCATCAGAAAAAAATATGGATTCAGGCGGAGCTCGGCTCTATTTTGGGCAAGGAGGGGATGGTCAAATTGGAAACTGGAGAAATCAATATGAAGGATTTGCTGACTGATCCATATCAAGCCGAGGATTTTGTGGAAAAAACGCAGGTAGATACACTAGCCGTAGCCGTTGGTACTATTCATGGGCATTTTCGCGGTATAGAAAAAGTTGACCAGGTACGCTTGAAAAAAATCAGCCAATTGGTTAATATACCAATTGTTTTGCACGGTGGTTCGGGGCTCAGTCCGCAGACATTTAAACAAGCTATCAAAAATGGTGTTAGCGTCATCAATATTGATACCAATCTGCGTTTAGCTTTTAAAAAAGCTTTACAAAATACTGTAGCCAAAGAAGGAGATATAGTGGATCCGAGAAAAACTTTAAATCCAGCCACTGAGGCTATGCAAAAAGAAGTGGAGAAAATGATGAGAATTTTTGGTTCTTATAACAAAGCTTAATATATGTGGGATATACTTTTAATAATATTGTTACTATTGTCGTCGGCTTTTATCATTTTTAAGGTGGTAAAGAAGTCGGCTCTTTTGATTAATGTCAATGTCGACAATCTGCCGGAAGTCAAAGTACAGCGTCAAAAAGACGCAATTCTAAAAAGCCGATTGGAAAGATCCTGGGTAGATATTTTTGGTAAATTAAAAGTATTGGCCAGCCCAGCCAAGAGCCGAGTTAATGAAAAGTTTAAGCAGTATTATAAAAAATTAAAAGATATTGAAAGAGATTTGCGGCGTCGTGGTTTTGAAAAGCTCAGCTCGTCAGTCGATCGGTCGCAGGCCATTGATGAAATACTAACGGCGGCTAAACAGCACATCAATAGTGAAAAATATAATGAAGCTGAGGATACTATTTTAGATGCCATTGCTATTGATCAACACAATATTGAAGCTTATAAATTATTGGTTGAAGTTTATCGATTAAAAAAAGAATATACCCAAGCCAAGGAAACTCTGCAGTATCTTTTGAAATTAACACACTCCGAGGATCCAGATGTTTATTATTCTTTGGCCGATATCGCCAGAGCCAGAGGCAATCTTAAGCAGGCGGAAGAGGACTATGTAAAATCAATTTCATTATCAGATGATAATTATTTGTATCTTTTGTCTTTGGCGGAGGTCTATCGGGAGCTAGAGGAAGAAGAAAAGGCCTTACAAACTGCCCAAAGAGCTTTACTTTTAGCCCCAAATAATCCCAAGATTCTTGACTTTTTGATAAATATTAGTATAATTATGTCTGATAAAGAGTTAGCGGCTGATTATTTGGGTAGATTAAAGGAAATAAATCCAGAAAATCAGAAGATTACAGAATTTATGGAGCGCCTTGATAATTTATAATATTTTCTTAAATTACAGTTGGTAAAAATATTATCTGCCAGCCGGCAGTTTTGTGCCAACTGTTAATTTTTTATCTGGGTCTGCGCCAAAGGCGTATGGGCCTTGATATAATTTATATGGGTCGGTACCGAAGCGGTCAAACGGGGCAGGCTGTAAACCTGCTGGCATATGCCTTCGGGGGTTCGAATCCCTCCCGCCCCACCAAACAAATCAATCAGCCAAGAAATTAACCTAGCAAAGTGGTGGATAAAAAGTATTATGTTTATATAGTCAGATGTGCGGATAATACTTATTATACTGGTTATACTATTAATTTAAAAAATAGAGAAGCCAAACATAATAAAGGAGAGGGGGCTAAATATACAAAACAAAGAAGACCAGTCAAGATAGTTTATTCGGAAAAATTCAAGACTATAAATGAAGCTATGAAGCGAGAAGCACAGATAAAAAGCTGGCCTAGAAGCAAAAAAGAAGAATTGATAAATTAGCCGTCGTAGCTCAGTGGTAGAGCACTTCCATGGTAAGGAAGGGGTCTCGGGTTCAAATCCCGATGACGGCTCCATCCAGCCTCTCGTGAGAAGCTGGATCAGATAAAAATACTGCCTATGGGAGTATTTTTTGTTTGGGTGGTTTTTTGTCTTTATTTATAGTATAATGTAATAAAATAAGTAAGTTAAAGTATGTTTAAATATAAAAAATTAATACCCTACGCTAGTTTATTATTTTTGATTATTTTGATAATCTGGCCGGTTTTTATCTTGGGGCAAAGCTTGCCTTTTGATCGGATTTTTACACCAGGGCCAGTATTGTTTTCTACTTTAGGTAAATTGGCTGGATTAGTCGGTCTAGCGGCCTTTTCTTTTAGCTTGTTTTTAGCGAGCCGTTTTGTCTGGTTGGATAAATTGTTTTATGGTCTGCCCAGAGTTTTAAATATTCATCGTTGGTTGGGAGTGATTTCTTTTGTTTTAATTATTTTTCATCCTTTATTTTTAGCTGCTCGTTTATTGCCTTTATCTGGTCAAGCGGCCTTTTCTATATTTTTGTATTGGACTGATACGGCCTATCTTTTTGGTTATTTGGCTTTTCTTATATTCATGTTTTTGGTGTTGATGACTTTTTTTTGGCGGATGCGCTATGAAAGATTAAAATCACTCCACAGTCTGATGGCTATACCACTGATGATTGGTGGCGTCCACGGACTTTTGATTGATAGCGATATAAAAAATATTCCGGAGTTGGCGATGTATTATATTGTTTTAATATCAATGAGCGTTTTGGCTTATTTAGCCAGGGTATTTTTGATTTCTTATGGTTTAAAAGCTAGGAGCTTTGTAGTTAGATCAGTGGAGCAGGCCAATGATTTGGTAGTTAAAGTAGTTTTAGCGCCATTTAAAAAACCACTAACCAATACCAAAGCTGGACAATTTATTTTTGTCAGCTTTCCGCAGATAAAAAAAGGTGAGGAGCATCCATTTTCTATTACTGATATACAAGCAGACGGCACCATCACCATTATGGCTAAGCAGTTGGGCGATTATACCAAGCGCATGCAGTCTTTGTCTAAGGGGTTTAAAGCTATGGTGGACGGGCCTTATGGCAGTTTTGGTAATTCGGTGGATAAAAATGTTCATCAAGTATGGATTGCTGGAGGCATTGGTATTACGCCATTTTTGTCTATGGCCAAGTCTTTTAAAAATAATCCAGACAGTCAGACCAAAGTAGATCTTTTTTATATTGTTTCCTCAACTGCTGATTTGGCCGGGGTAAAAGATTTGCAAACTATAGAAGCTGTTTATCCAAATTTTAAGCTCACTACTTATATTTCTGATCAGGCTGGTCGTTTTGATATAGAAAAATTATATTCTTTTGTCAGCGATTTTAGCAATTGCAATTTTTATATCTGTGGACCAACTGGCCTGATGGAATATTTGGTAGGAGCCCTAAAGAAAGAGCGAGTAGCTAAAAGCCGTATTAATATTGAAGCTTTTAAATTGTTGTAATATAAAAATATGAGTAAAATTGTTATTGTGGCAGTTTTTATTTTCTGGGTGGCAATGAGTTTTTTTTATATTTATAGCTTGATTAACTAAAAATTTAAGTAAAAAAATGAGCGGCGTCCCTGTGAGGGGGCGCCGCTTTCTTGGGGAAAATGAAACCGATTCTTATTGCCTATCAGCAACCATCTTCTCCGCAAACAACTGCGAATTTGTTACCCCACTTGGGTAAGAAATCGCTGTCGCCTGCAGGCGACTTATCACCAAGGTAGACAACCTCAGGTGTCGCAGACAGCGTCTGAAACGCAGGCCGACTGGTCTGATGTACTGGGTCGCCAATATCCGAGAAAGACGCGAAAGAGTCGCAGACACTGGCGAAATTAGCTTCGCCAGTGCCACCACCGGACCTGTCGCCGATGTAGATTACCTCGGGCATAAGTGACCGACTTTTGGCGATCAGCGAATAGCCATTGTAATCGGCAAATTGCGGACCGATATGGCCGTAAAAAGCGAGAGACTCACAGACAATGACAGCGGGATGGGCTACCTCCGAATCACCCGAAAAAGCAGTTTCGAACCGATTCATTGCGACATTCTGATAGAGGCCGCCATTTGTAGTATCTGCGGTTGGCAGTATGGCGCCGTTGTCTTCGTCGCCGGAAAGATTGGCAAAAGCCGTAGTAAGTGAGGCCATCTTGGCGTCGTAAACAAACGTCTTATCCATGACGGGCGGTGCTAATCCATGGGCCGAGTAGAGGCCTGAATCCGTGTTCCTTGAGCAGGAGAACGGACCCGGATAAGCAACCGTGTTAACGGCGAGAAATGACGTCAGCGACACCAGAATTAGCAGGAATAGATGACCCAGCCAAATTCTTTTTAACATAGGTATCTCCTGTTCCTTCGGTTTTCGTTGATGTACAACTTTTTGTCTGACCATTGGTCAATATACTTGTAAAGACTTCCTCCAAAGTCTTTGTCGGGATATTTTCCAGCTCTTAGTTGAGCTTACCTAAATAGGTATGGTGCTCCTGAATTGGAGCAACAAAAGTTGTTTTTTAATAGTACAAATAATCTTGTTTAGATTATCACTTAATAGGGGAGTAGTCAACATTCATCTAATTTTAGTTATTTTTCTTTTTTTTATGATATAATAAAAAGACTGAAATAGTGGCTTTATATAGCTCTTGACAGGAGTTTCAAAAAGTGATTTAATTGATTATTAATATTTGTCTAAAACAAACTATGTCGTATAAAAGAGACGACAAAAAAATATTAGACTCTGATGCCGATGGTTTATTGGATGAAGAAGAAAAAAACCTAGGTACCAATCCACAAGACAAAGACTCAGATCACGATGGTTTAGATGATTACCAAGAAGCTAAGGTCTATCAGACCAATCCTTTAGATCCAGATACAGATAAAGATCAGATGAGTGATGGTGATGAGGTCAAAATGGGCAGAAATCCCCGGGGCAAGGGATCTTTGCGGGATCTTTTTATTCCTCATGAAGGCAATAATTATAAACCCCACGCTTTACATCCAAAAAGATTAGTTTTTCATGCTGTCGCAGCCATAGTTGTTAAGGTTATTATGGTTGGTTTTGCTTTGTCTTTGCCGGTCCAAGCTTGGTTATCCCCGGATATACTTTATGAGCAGGCTAAAAAGATAGTAAAACTTACCAATAATATTCGGGCTGATTTAGGCTTAAATATTCTCAAAGAAAACACAGTTTTAAACCAAGCTGCTTTAGATAAGGCTGAGGATATGTTGGTTGATCAATATTTCGCTCATGTTAGTCCAGATAATCGCGCTCTGAGACATTGGCTCTATGATGTAAATTATGATTTTAGGGTAGCTGGAGAAAACTTAGCTATTGGTTTTTCTGATCCAGAAGATGTAATAGCTGCCTGGGAGGAGTCACCGACCCACTATAGTAATATTATTGACCCAGATTTTACTGAAATCGGGGTAGGGGCTGTCAGTGGAGAATATAATGGTTATGATACTACCTTGATTGCTCAATATTTTGGCGATCCTTTTACTGTAGCCGAGCCAGTAGTAGTAGAGCCAGTTAAACCAATAGAATCTGAAATTAAGGAAAATATTGAAGTAAAACAGGACTATAATAGTAAAGTTAAGCAAGCTGTGGATAACTTTGTAGAGTCTCCTGTTGAAGAGCCAGCTGAGCCGGAAATACAGGAAAATATAGTAGAAAATGATTTAGTTTTGGCTGAAAAAGACATTGTTGTTTTGGAAAAACCTATTTTACTTAGTCCGGCTAATAACTATGTTTCTAAAGAAAGTTTGAATATATTGACAATTTTAGCCAAAGGCGCCGAGCGGATCACTATTTATGTCAATAGTGAAATAGTGGCTAATAAAGTAGTAACTAGTGATCAATTTGATATAGCTGTTAAATTGGTCGAAGGGGATAATCAAATACAAATAAAAGCTTATCAAGATCAAGAAGTGGTCGATTCGGATTTTTATTCTTTACTTGTGGATAACACTCCACCCATTTTAGATCAAAATAAGACCAGTATTTTGGTCAATAAACCAAGTAATAGTGATGATTTTGTCCTTAAAGCGACCGCTTATTTAAGTGATGAAACAAGTAGTGCCAAGGTGTCTTTTGCTGGTCAAGAAATAACTTTAAATAGAGATTATAGCCAAGAAGGCAAATGGACCGGACATCAGATTATTTCCGGTGTAGAGTATGATGCTTTATTTAATCCGCTAACTCTAGCTACTTTGACCGCTAGTGATGCTAGTGGAAATAGCTTGGTGCAGGACATCAAATGGGAAGAAATTAAGCCAGTGCTTGGTTCTACCATTAATCGTTATTCTTTTCTAAAGCAAAGTAATCCACAGGTGGCTACTCCCTTGTTTGATATCGGAGCCATATATTATAAAATTATGCTAGGTCTAGCCATTATTGCTTTAGCCTTAAATATTTTTGTTAAAATAAAAAAACAGCACACCAGTACTATTGCTTCAACTGTCGGTTTTATAGCCCTACTTATTTTCTTGACTATTTTTTAAAAAAAGGTTAAGGTCTAAGTGGAAATAAATTTTATTTTGCTATTGACAGATGATAGATCAGCTTATCATAATAAATAATAATTTTTATATATAAAATTGTGATCTCTATCACATTTAAACAATTAAATAATAAATATTACAAATATGAAAAAAGTTTTTAAAATGGGCTTTTTCTATTTAGTAGTCTTTGCTATGGTTTTGGGAAACTCAGTGCTGAGCATTGATTTTTCTATACCTGTAGCTCATGCTATTACTATAGAGAATACTCAATTTGAAGAGGGTAATCCAAGTTGTATTGACTTAGGATATGACAATGAGTATAAGGTTGATCCGCCTAGTGACGGAACTTATACTACAACAGAAGGTGATATAACATTGACTAATACCGGCACTGGTCAATTTGACTGGAGTTCTACTTTTGGTATTGATGGAGTGATCGCTAAGGGAGGCGATGGGGCTAATGTGTACACTTATAATCCAGCTTCTACTGGTGGTAACGGTTTACTCACTCCTTTGAATGGAGGCGATCAAAGAGCAGATTTAAGTCATGCTAGTTTTTGTTATAATGATCCAGAACCATATTGCGAATTAACTTTGACCAAATCTGACGAAGGTTTTGAGCCGATTGCCCCAGGTGCAGAAATTACTTATCATTTGACTTTGACCAATACTGGTACAGCTGATTGCAATGGCGTTTGGTTAAAAGATTATTACGATGCCAATACTTCCTATGTTTCCACTACTTTAACGCCAACTATTAATGATCCAGGGTATCGTGTTGGTTGGTGGTTTAATACCATAACCCCTGGTAATTTTGAGGAAGTTGATCTTACTATGTTGGTAAAGGATGAAACTGCTTGTGATTCTACTTTGACTAATACTGCTAAATTTAAATTAGATTCAGAAAATACTTGGACAGAAATTGCCGAACAAACTAGCGTAGTTTGTGAAGATGAGGATCAATGTACTACAGATTCTGATGATTATAATGGAACATTGGATATGGTGAATATTGGTGATACTCTATCTGAAGCTAGTCATCCTATAGATGGTTGGAGTTCTGCCAATATTTCTGGTGGATACGGTGGATGTCAAAATGGAGTGGTTTGTGATTATAGACAGGTAATTGAGGAAGATTTGTGTACCGAAGAAGGAAGAGGAGCAACTACAATATTACATGCCGGTGAAGGGTTGGTTGATTCTATTACTATTCGTCATTTAGATGGTATCTCACTTATGGACAGTTTTGATGTATACATAAATGATCAATACATAGCTAATTGGCTTGATGAAACTCAAATATCTAGTGAAACATGGCGCGAAACTACTTTTGATCTTTCAGATTATGAATTTTCAGGAGATTTACAGATAAAATTAGTGGCTACAGATGATATTTGGAATTTATGTGGTACTTATGGACAAGTAGCAATTGACTGGATTAGTATGCAGGGCTGTGGAGATACTTGGGAAGCTTCTTATTGTGGTGACGGTAATATTGATAGAAATTTAAATGAACAGTGTGATGACGGTAATGCCGAAGATGGTGATGGTTGTAGTGCTAGCTGTACTACCGAAGGATCACAAATTGAATGTGGTAATGAAAAAAGAGAAGCTAGTGAGCAGTGTGATGACGGTAATGCCGAAGATGGTGATGGTTGTACCGCTAACTGTAGCTTAGAAAATACTTATGAATGTGAAGACATAACTAGCCAAAATGGTTGGTATGGACAGTATTTTAATTATTTAGCTGAACATCCTGATATGGATTTACCAAGCGGCCAGTGGCCAGATGACGGTCATGGTGATCCATTGGGCATATGGAATACCGATTGGTATGATAGTCAGTATTTTAAATTTAATAGAGTAGATGATAATTTGATGTTTGGTGGTGCTTTCTTCCCGATGGATTTTGCGGCTGAAGAAATTCACAACGGTCATGATTACCACTTTGGTATTCATTGGCGCGCTCAAGTTACAACCGATACAGCTGGAGATTATGATTTTTCAGCTACTTCTGATGATGATCTATGGGTTTATTTAGATGGTGTTTTGGTAGCTGAAAATGACGGAATTCATGCTCCATCTAATATCAATGGCACAATGACTTTAGATGGTAGTCATATTGTCGATATTTTCTTTGCTGAAAGACATGTTACGCAATCTCATATGAGTTTTGAATTTGCTGACGAGACTTTAGATATAGTACCAATGCCGGAAGAATGTGCTATTTGTGGAAATGGTATTGTTGAAGGCGACGAAGAGTGTGATGCTGGTCTAAATGGCTCAATCACTTGTACAACAGAATGTACAATTAGTGAGCAGCCACCAATTTGTTATGTTGAAGGTGAACCATTCTTTGCTTCTACTGTATTTTCTTATGATCAAGGTCAGAAAAAAGATGGATCCAATGTTGATGCCAATCGTTCAGTGCCAGAACAGGGATTAGTCTTAGAGCTTGGTCAAAATGTTTCCAACTTCTTTAGCTTGGGTTTTGGTGGTTGGACTATTGTCAGCTTTGACAATGTCTTTGTTGATGGCCCAGGTAATGATATTAAAATCACTGAAGATACTTGGGGTGGCGGTTATCCATTAGAAAAAGCTGATGTCTATGTCAGCCAAGATGGAACAACGTGGGCATTTTTAGGCACAGCTGATAATACCAATTTAAATGTAATTCATACCACTTCAGAATTTGATTTGGCTGCTACTGGACTTACCTGGGGACAATATATCAAAGTAGTTGATACCAGCGATCCTAGCGTTCATAGTGCTTCAGCTGATGGCTATGATTTAAATGCTGTAGAAGCGCTGTCAGGCGGTTATATTGGTGAGTGTGAAGATGTTATCACTGTCTGTAAGATGGATGAACAGGAAAATCCATTAGCTGATTGGGAAATGACTCTTTATGGTTCAAATTTGATAACCAACGGTGGTTTTGAAACACCAATTTTGTCTAGTGGCTCTTGGTCTATTTATCCTGACGCTAGTCTGACCTCTTGGACAGTCAATTCTGGTGATGGCTTGGAAATTCAATATAATGCTGCTGGTGCACCGCACGGTGGTAATCAATTAGCCGAGTTAGATAGTAATAATTCTTCAGTAGTTTCCCAAACTATTACTACTATACCTGGCGAAGAATATAATTTTAGTTTTTGGTATTCACCACGACCAGGTATTGGATCTGGTGACAATACCATTGGCGTAAGTGTTCAAGGAGTAGGTGATAGTGGTTTTTTGGTCAGTGATACCATTGGTGCTACTGCCGTTGGCGGATCTAATACTACTTGGGCTTTATATGAGTACAGCTTTACCGCTACACAAACCAGTACAGAAATTAAATTTGCTGATTTGGGTACCAGTAATTCTTTGGGTGGTTATTTAGATGATGTAGTGTTACTACAAACCGTTAGTGGTCTAACCGAAGAAAATGGTTGTGTAGAGTTTGTCAATTTGTCATACGATATTTATCAAGTCATGGAAACGATGCAGGAAGGCTGGGAACAAATTGAACCTATTGACCTAAATTATTTCACAGTAGATTTTAATGAAGAAAATGATAATCCAACAGTTACTTTTGTTAATAAAAGGAATTTTGAAGAACCCACTTATGACGTACATGGCTATAAGTGGGAAGATATAAATGGAAATGGTCTTCGTGATTGTGAATTTTTGGTAACGGCAGCAGTTACAGATTTACAGACACCTTTAACTGAATGTGAATCTGTACTTTCAGGTTGGACTATCAATTTATATGAAGGTGAGAGTTCTACTCCATTGATGACTATGGATACTTCAGATGCTGCTGATGAACATTTTGGCTGGTATTGGTTTGAAGGACTTTTAGCTGGGGATTATCGTATTTGTGAAGAACTAAAAAATGGTTGGCAACAAATTTATCCAGGTGAAGATGGATGTCATTGGATAAGCTTGCCAAATGATGAGTCTCAAACACAAAATGCAGTGCTTGCTCCTGAATATAATTTTGCTAATCAACAATTATCTGAAGGACAAACATATTGTGGCGACGGCATTATTCAAACACCAAATGATGAAGGAATAGGTGGACCTGAAAATGACGGAAATGAACAATGCGATATTAATGGACAAGCATGTACTACAGAAGATGGATATGCTGGTACACAGAGCTGTAACATGTCTTCTGAAGAATCGCAATTATTGGCTTGTACTTGGAATTTATGTGTGACTGAAGAAGAATGTGGAGACGGTCTTTTAAATGGTAATGAACAATGTGATCATGGTCCAGACGGATCTAGTACTTGTACTACTCAATGTGAAACAATTCCAGAACCTCCATGTACAGTAAATTGTGGTGTTACCACTACTGGTGGAGGCGGCGGAGGCGGTCCTGTTACTTTCTCTATCAAAAATTTAAACACCGAGGTTAGTTGTTCTGGTGTTGAGATGTCTTGGTTAACCAATTTAATTTCTGACACCATTTTAGATTATGGTACAAGCAGCGGTGTTTATACCGAGCATATAAGTAATGACACCAACGCCACTGGTCATGAAATTACTTTAACTGGACTTTTGTCAAATACCACTTATTATTATCAGGTTAGAGCTATCAGTGGTACTGGTACTGAAATAAAAGTAGTAGAAAAATCCTTTACCACTCCTCCCGTTGAACAATGTGGAGCAGTCTTAGGTGAAAAGATAGGATCTCCACTACTTTGTGATTTCTTGAGACCAAGCGGTTCGCATGGTCAAGATCAGGATATTAATGGCGTTATTCAATATCCAGATGGATCATTGTTAAGAGATGCTTGTAATAAGACTATGCCAGTTTATTTGATCAAAGATCAACAGAAATGGCATATACCAAATTGGAAATATTTACATGATCATTATTTTGGTCAGAGGATATACAATATTTTAAGTACAGTATTAAATAATTATCCTAATTGGACACCAAAAGTTTTGGGTGTGAAATATTATGCCGATGGCACCTTGCTTCGAGGCAGTAATATGAAGGTTTATATCATAGAAGATGGTCATAAACGACATATTACTAGTTTGGAAGAGTTACTCAAATATGCTGGTCAGGAAATTATCAATGTCAGCGATGAAGTTTTGAACCAATACTAATAAAGCAATTTTAAAACCCCGCCGTTGCGTCTGACGCGGTGGCGGGGTTTTTGTTTACCTTCTAGTACTTGCGAAAAATTAGCAGGCCAGGTAATCTATATGTGATATGCCCCGTTAGAAATTTGAAAATATTTTAACTGGCGGGGTAAGTAAAAAAGATAGATTAATTTCTAACGGGGTATGCCAGAGTTACCAGAAGTAGAAACAATTAGACGTGGTTTGAGTGAGCGGATTGTCAATAAAAAGATTGTTGATATAGAAATCAAAAAGCCCAGACTAATTCGCAACAAATTGGCGGATTTTAAGGCACTGGTTTATAAAAATCACATCTTGTCTATTGATAGAGTAGGCAAGCTTTTGATATTGAATCTAGCCGATAGTAATTTTTTACTGATTCATCTGAAGATGACGGGGCAATTGATTTATTCTTTTAACAGCGATATAGTAGCCGGCGGGCACAATTTTCCCAGTCTGGAGAGTTTGCCCAATAAATATTCGCATATTATTTTTAGATTTTCTGATGGCTCATCTTTGTTTTTTAATGATATGCGGCAGTTTGGCTATATGCAAATTGTCGATGCTAAAGGGCACCAAAAAGTCCGAAGTAAATTTGGCATTGAGCCAGCTAGTCGTGATTTTACCTGGAAAAATTTTCAGAGTATAATAAAGAGTAGGCGAGGGGTACTCAAAGCATTTTTATTGGACCAACGCTTTATAGCCGGTATTGGCAATATTTATGCCGATGAAATATGCTGGCGAGCCAGATTATTACCTCAGAGGAGAGTGGAGTCTTTGTCGCCGACAGATGTTAAAAGGCTTTATCAAGCCAGTCAGTTTATTATCAAAAAGGCCATAGCCAAAAAAGGTACTACCTTTAGGGATTATCGTGATGTTGATAATAAAAAAGGCAATTTTATCCAGTATTTAAAAGTTTATGGTCGGTCCGGTGAAAAATGCTTGGTCTGTAAGAATAAAATCCAGAAAATCAGATTGGCCGGGCGCGGAACGCATCTTTGCTCACATTGTCAAAAATAATTATATAAATATTGAGCGTAGTTGAAATATGAAAAAAATTAAATTTTACGACTTGATTTCTATTCTCATTATCTTGGTGGTGGCTGTTTCCGCTTATTATTTTAATAGTATATTGCCTGATATAGTCATTACTCATTGGGGATTTAATGGTCAGCCTGATGGTTGGGGGGATAAGAGTCTTTTAATAATCTTTATTCCATTTTTGATTATTGGTATTTATATTTTATTTAGATTTTTACCCAAACTTGATCCGAAAAAGGAAAATTATATAAAATTTGATTCAGCTTATCATGCTTTCAAGCTGGTCATGGTTGTTTTCTTAGCTATTATTTATTTTGTTTCTATTTTTATAAATTTGGGTTATGATTTGCCAATGTCCGATATAATGACTTGGTCAGTTGGTATTTTATTTATATTGATAGGATTTTTGATAAAAAACGTTGAACAAAATTGGTTTATGGGTATCCGCACACCCTGGACCATGTCTAGCCCAGAAGTTTGGCGAAAAACTCATTTGATGGCTCAGAAGGTATTTATTAGTGGGGGTATAGTTTTTTTATTTATGCCTTATGTGTCAGCTACTTTTGTGCCAATCATATTTATCTTAGTAATAATTTTTATAGTGGGTTTTAGTTTTGCTTATTCTTATTGGTTGTATCGGAAATTAGAAAAGCCAGAGAACAAGTAAATTATTACAATTTAGCTAAAATTAGATAAAATTTGTCAGTATTTATGTATTGACAAATTTTTTATTATATGAGATAATAATCTGTTCATTATTTAAGGTGGGTATGTTGTGTCATTTGACCACAACGCGCCTTGATATTGGTACTTTGAAATATATAGTTTAGTAAACAAGAAACAAATTAGATAAAGGAGAGTTCAATGTACGAACAGACGTTTTCAGAACGGGTTGGATATTTTGTCTCAAGCAATTGGGACATTGTCTGGCCAGAGTACATATTGCCAATTTTTATAATGGCAATACTACTCAATCTTCTCTATCGCAGTGTTCGTGTCATGTTTAAAGGCAAAGAGGCCTTTGCTGGCGCAACTCTTTGGGGCTCTGTCTTCAAGATAGTAGCCACGGCGGCTACATTATTCATACTGATGGTCATAATTCTGACCTCAGTAGAATATTTTGGTGGTGAAGATGTCACTCAGCACAGGCCTCTCTGGAAAGAACAAGTCCAGAGATTTCCGGCCATGGTATTTGGGGTATTTTTTGGTACAGATGATGAGGTCGCTAAGACTGATTCTAATGTATCAACTCCAACTTCTTCAACTGGGACTGATATTAAACAGTCAAACCAAGTTGCTCAGCCCGTTGATACTCCAATGGCGGAGAAACTGTTCAAAAACTACACAGATGATCCTCGCTGGTGGAGATATCTACTAGCCATAGCTTATCTGGTAGTTGTACTAGCAGTGGTCTGGTGGCTGATGCGATCAAAGAAGTACAAAACGGGTGGCGTTATTGCCTTGCTTGGGTTGGCTGTAGCGACAGTCTTTCGCTCGCAGTTTTTACCGGCCGACTGGTTGGCTATGTCTTTTGGCTTGTGGCAGCTTTTCCTAGGTGGGATAATAGCTGGCCATTGGTTTTGGAGACACAAGTCAATTGACAGGACAATGTCTTGGAACATTGACCCAGAGGCGGGGGAAGGAAAACGCGGACCCCAGAAACACTGGTATGGTGTTTGGGGGAACGCACTTTTTCATCTCGCTTGGTTCATGATATTAGGGCCATTATCTAGTCTGTTTTGGCAGATTAAGATTCGTCTGTTTTGGGAGTTTTTGGTAGTGTTTGTTTTCTACGCTTTGATTGTTTGGTATATTGATAGAACAACCAAAAACGATCGTGGCAAGAGGACGGTCAACAAAGTCAAAAACATCTACCAGTCGGGTTTTGATCGTTGGAAAAACGTTCAGCCATGGATTCAGTTGACATCGGTTGTTATTCTGTTGGTGCTTTTGATTTCACTATTCTTTATCGCCAGATGGAGAATCCCTATCGTGGTGGTGATTTTTAGTCTGTTACCATTTTTCTATGTTCTAGGCGGTATCTATGAGCCTCATATCCGAGGACGCTTGGTACTCATCTGGTTTAAAAAGCCGATTTTTAATCGGTTGGCTATGTTGGGTGCACAGTATATAGACAGCGGTGGTCTCAAACCAACGTTGTTGCCATCGTGGCTCTGGAGAGTCAACATCTATTTGGTAGATTTTGCCAAGTGGGAAATCGAACAGATTAAGACGGAAGAGCTTCCTACTCTTGATCCTTTGAATGCCAATAAAGCTGGTCAGACTATTACTGTTTCAGGCAAAGCAACGGTTCAACGCTATGATCCGATGCGCTGGCTTTCTATGGATGAGGAGGATCGCGATCCTGACAGGATCAAAGAAGTGATCATTCGTTATGTTCAAGCAGCTTTGCGTGAAGTGACCCGCCGCATCACTTATGATGAGGCAAAAGTCAGTAATGTTTATCGGCATGCTGTCCGAAGACAAGATCTTGATACTCTGCTAGAGTATGCTAATAACCTTCCGGAAGGCGAGGCAAAAAAAGCTGCTTTGGAAGAGTATGAAATGGTCAAGCGTGAATATCGGGAGAACTCTAGGTATTTGCAAATCAAGGTTGACGACAGGGGTAACTGTGTCAAAAATGATGAGCGGGGCCGTTTTATCCCAGCCACTTTTTTTGAGTATCTTGACTGGTTACTTTTGACCATGACGGGTTGCCGTCTTATTCAATTTGACGTCTTAGACGTTAGTGGTGACCAGATTGTCGAAGACGCTGAAAAGCAGTTGAGAGAATCTCAAATCAAGATGGAAATCCTTAGGAACATGGGTATTGGTCAAGGTGATCGTCGAGCCGCAGAGATTTCGCGTGTCGCGGCTATAATTGCCGAAAATCCGCAGGCAGCACTCGGAGCTCAGGCTCTGGAACGTCTTATCGGCGCCGAAAATTCGAGTGTACTCTACAAGATGTTTTCTGGTTGGGGAGACAAGATGTCTCTTGGATCAGGCAGCTAAACTATATTTTCCCCTCATAGGGAAAACAACACCGAGGTGTTTGGACAACACCTCGGTTTTTTATATGCCTTCAATACCTTACGCAAAACCACGGGCGTCAGCCCGTGGATATGTGGGCATTTCCAATATCTTCTTTTTCCTTTATGATTAAAACATGAAATATTATCGTCAATCTCATGTTA